>Ga0163144_10000090_pt1 | contig 208449 bp, 188 predicted proteins | sample OliLak19BULKMAT1_FD_123175 | JGI IMG/M metagenome (GOLD analysis project Ga0163144, IMG submission 123175) | Freshwater microbial mat bacterial communities from Lake Vanda, McMurdo Dry Valleys, Antarctica - Oligotrophic Lake LV.19.BULKMAT1 | ecosystem: Environmental > Aquatic > Freshwater >...
CGCTTGCATCGCCGCGCGGCGGCATCGCGCCGCCTGCATCGCCCAGCGGCGGCATCGCGCCGCTTGCATCGCCGCGCGGCGGCATCGCGCCGCCTGCATCGCCCAGCGGCGGCATCGCGCCGCCTGCATCGCCCAGCGGCGGCATCGCGCCGCCTGCATCGCCGCGCGGCGGCGTGGCGCCGCCTGCATGGCCGAGCGGCGGCGTGGCGCCGCCTTCGTGGCCAAGATGATACAGTCGGTTGTTCTCGAAGCCGCGCGCGTTCTCGGGGCGACTGGTGCGACAGAAGTCGTCATCGGCCACCGGTGCCGCGGCGAAAAACTGGTAGTGCACCGGCCGACGCGGGTAGGTCGGCGACGGATCGAGCGGGTGCGGGCAGGTATGCAGCAGCACCAGCGTGTCCATCTCGAAGCGCAGATCGACGTGCGCGCCGGGGCGCGAGTTGGCGGCGTCGAAATCGAGACTGCCGTCGTCGCGCACGGCGAGCTTGCTGAACCAGTTCACGTTGGCGGCGAGGTCGCGGCGGCCCAGACCGTACTTGCCGGCCTCGATCAGAAAACTGTCGTGCCCGTTCAGCGTCCAGTCGTTACGGTGCGCCTGGTAGCTCCGCTCGCCCCAGCGCTCCGCGACCATGGCGCGCGTCGAATTGCCGCCGACGGTGTCGTGCCAGCCGACGTCGTCGGCGACGATCGAGCAGAAGATGCGGCCCATGTCCGAGTACAAGCAGTGGCCGCGCGTCAGTTTGAACGTATGCTGGCACTTCAGCGTGTCGGGGGCGTTGTAGCGCTCGAGGGGATTGGCGGGGTTGTAGAAGAGCATGCCGACGTTGGCGCCGCCGGCGATGTCGACGAGGCGCAGCGTCAGGCCGCGCCGCACCGCGAACGACCAGTGCGTGCCACCGGCGAGCGCGTCTTCGCCGAGGACCGGCGCGCTCATGCGGCCACCTGGCGGGCGGCCCCGCTGCGGTGCACGGGAATGTCGAAGGTGATCGTGGCGCCGTACACCTCGCGCTCCTCGCCGCGGCTGCGGGTGCGGTCGAAGGAGACGACGCGGGTGCCGAGCAGGAATGCTTCGCGCAGATCGTGGGTGACCATGAACACGGTCATACCGGTCTCGGCGAACAGACGCAGCGTGAGCTCGTGCATGTCGGCTCGGATGCCCGGGTCGAGCGCGCCGAAGGGTTCGTCGAGCAGCAGCACCTTGGGCTGCTTGATCAGCGTCTGGGCGATGGCCAGGCGCTGCTGCATGCCGCCGGACAGTTGCGCCGGGTACTTGTCGTGGGCGCCGTCGAGGCCGACGTGGGCGAGAATCTCGCGACACCGCTCATGCGCGGCGCGGCGGGCGGCACCGAACAGGCGGCCGAGCACGGGTGCGCCGGCGACCTCGAGGCCTAGCGCGACGTTGCCGAGCACGGTGAGGTTGGGGAACACCGAGTAGCGCTGGAAGACGACGCCGCGTTCGGGCGTCGGCTCGGGGGCGAGCGGCTGCCCGTCGACGAGGATCTCCCCCTTCGACGGCGTCTCCTGGCTGAGCAGCATGCGCAGGAAGGTCGACTTGCCGCAGCCAGACGGACCGACCAGCGCGACGAACGAGCGCGGCGCGATCTCGAGATTAATGCGTTCGAGAACCACCTGGTCGCCGTAGCTCTTCCAGAGGTTGCGGATGCTGACCTGCGTCATGCGCGACTCACATACAACCACGGGAAGCAGCGCCGATTCAGCCGCCGCAGGACGAAATCGGCGAGGAAGGCGAGGAAGGTGATCCAGGCGACGTAGGGCAGGATGACATCCATCGCCAGATAGCGACGGACGAGGAAAATGCGGTAGCCGAGCCCCTGTTCGGCGGCGATCGCCTCGGCGGAGATGAGGAACAGCCAGGCCGGTCCCAGCTGCAGGCGGACGCTGTCGAGCAGCCGCGGCAGCATCTGCGGCGCCACGACGCGGGTGATCACCTGCCAGCTCGAAGCGCCGAGGGTCTGCGCCTTGATCAGCTGTTCGCCCGGCATCTCCTCGACGCGCAACTGCATGTCGCGCAGCAGGCATGGGGCGACGCCGATGATGATGAGCATCACCTTGGAGAGTTCGCCGAGGCCGAAGACGATGAAGAGGATTGGCAGAATCGCCATCGGCGGCACCATCGACACGACGGCGACGAAGGGCGACAGGCCGGCGCGCACGTAGGGGATGATGCCGTTGGCGAGGCCGCCGACGAAGGCGATGGTGGTGGCGGCCGCGAGCCCGAGGGCGAGGCGGGTGAGGCTGGCGGCGGTGTCGGACCACAGGACGATCTGCCCGGTGCGCTTATCGGGCTCGAAGGCGACGCGCCGCACGGCGTCGGCCAGCGCGGCCGCGCCGGGCAGCAGCTTGTCGTTGGGGTTCTCGGCCCGCCGCGCGGCCGAGGCGAACGCGTAGAGGAGGAGCAGGAGCAGGAACGGCAGGGCGCCCAGGTAGATGATCCCGGCGCGGCCAGGCCGCTGATTGATGAGGCGTCGCGACATCCTGCTCCTGCGTGCTGCTCCGGCGTGCCCGCTGCGGCCCGCGGGCGGCGGGTGTCAGAGCTTGCCGTCCGCCGCCAGGCCCATGAACGCGGCGTCGAAGCGCATCTTCACGTTGTCTTTGCTGCCCAGCACCTCGCCGCCGGGAAAGGCGATGCCGACGGCGTCCTTGCTCTTGGCGCCGTCGCCGAGCAGGCCATGTTCGAACGAGAAGGTCCGCACCAGGTCGGTCGACTTGCGCAGCTCGGGGCTCTTCGCGAAGGCCACCGCCGCGGCCGGCGTGTAGTACATGAACGTCGTCTTCAACTGCGCCTCATAGCCCTCGAGGGTCGTGCCCGACAGCTTGCCCATCGCCTCGCGTGCCGCCGTGCCGGCGGCGTCGTCCTGCCGCATCAGCGCCAGGGTCTCGAACCAGGCGCCGACCAGCGCCTTGCCGAAGGCCGGATTGTCCTTCAGCACCGCGGTGTTCACCACCGCCAGGTCGAGGATCTCGCCGGGGATCTGCTGCGAGGAGAAGACCTGCTTGGCGCCCGGCATCTTGAGAATCTCGCTCAGCTGCGGGTTCCACGGCACCACGGCGGTGACGTCGGGCGCGGCGAAGGCGGAGACGATGTCGGCATCGGAGGTGTTCACCACCGTGACGTCCTTCTCGCTCAGCTTCACCGACTCCAGCCCGCGCGCCAGCAGGTAGTGCGAGACCGACAGCTCGACCAGATTCACCTTGCGGCCCTTGATGTCCGCGAGCGTGTCGCCTTTTTTGAGGACGATGCCGTCGTTGCCGTTCGAGTAGTCGCCGATGATCAGCGCCGTGCTGTCGACGCCGCCGGCGGCGGGAATGGTCAACGTATCCATGTTGGTCACGGTGACGGCGTCGAACTTCCCCGCCGTGTACTGATTGATTGACTCGACGTAGTCGTTGATTTGCGTGACCGTGATCGTGATGCCGTACTTGTCGGCCCACTTCTTCACGATGCCGGACTCGGCCGCGTACGGCCATGGCATCCAGCCGGCGTAGATCGTCCACGCCAGGGTGAAGTCCTTCTTCTCGGCCGCGCCGGCGCCGCCGGCGGCGATGGCCAGCAGGGTCGTTGCGATGGCGATTGCGCGCTTGGTCGTCTTCAACATCTGAGCACCTCCCATTGGTTGCGTGTTGCGCCTTGGAGATGCCGGGTCCGGCGGGGCCTCGTCGACGGAGGCCCGGCCGGAGGTCCCAACGCCCCCCCGATCATCCTCCCGGGCTTTTGTCCCGCCGTGTGTCCGGCCTGGCGGCCGGATTGCGACCCTCGGACCTGTCGCCGGGAATACAGCCGGCCGGAACCCTAGTCACGGACAGGGCGTAGGCGAGAAGCGTGCCAGATCAGCTCCGCTGGCGCGCCGCACGGCAGCGACGGCCCATCGGCGCGGCGGCTGCCTGCCCGGCAGTCACCGTGTCCACTTTCTGGGCAGCCGGGCGGCGCATCCCATGGGATGGCGCTCGCGCCTGTCTCACACCCGTTCCAGCGCCGCCGCCAGCGTGCGCGGATTCCACGCCGCCAGCACCACGTCCGCATAGCGCGCATACGCGGCCATGACGCTGTCGCCCGTGTCCCAGCGTTCGCGCGGTTCCGGATTCAGCCACACCACCCGCCGCACGGTGCGTTGCAGCCGCGCCAGGATGTCCGCTCGGTGTGGTCGTCGGTTGTTGCGCGCGTCGCCGAGCACCAGCAGCACCGTATTACGGCTCAGCACCACGTCATAGCGCTCGCCGAGCAGGCGCAGCACGGCGCCGAAGTCCGAGCGCGCGTTGATGTCGAACGGTTCGTGCGGCACCACGTGCCCGCCCTCGAACGACACCGGGCAGGGGCGATCGACGTACGCGAGCAGCGTCACGCGGCGGAAGTGCGTGCGCGCCGGGGCGAGCAGGGCGAGCAGGAACTCCGCCGCGGTGACGGTCGAGTAAGACAGATCGACCAGCGCCACGAGGTCGCTCTTGCCCGGCCGCGGCCGCCGAAACAGCAACTCCAGCGGCACGCCGCCGCGCGACAGCGCGCGGCGGATGGTGCGGCGCAGATCGACACGGCCGCGCTTGGCGGTGCGGCGCCGTCTCGCGACCCGCGTCCGGATGCGCCGACTGAGCGCCGCCACCAGGTCATCGAGCGCCTCGACCTCGTGCGGATCCAGGGCCCGGAACGGCTTCTCGGCCAACGCCCGCCGCTCGGCCAGGCGCTGCGCCGAGCGCTCGCGCGCCTGCGGCGCCTGGCGCGAGGCCTCGCGCGTGGGCGGTCCGCCGCGCCCCGCCGCGCCCGGCGCCCCGCGTCCCGCCGCTTCGCCCTCGCGCGGTGGCTTCAGCCCCCGCGCTCGTGCCGGCGCCGCCGGCAACGCAAAGTAGCGATCGAAGGTCGCGTCGAACACCGCCCGCTCGGCGTGGTCCTTGATCAACGCTGCCGCCAGGGCCTCGCGCAGCACCGGCCGCTCGATGCCGGCCACGCGTACGGCCGCGGCGGCGTCGAGCGTCTCCCCGACTGACGGCGCCAGCCCCGCCTGGCGCAGTGCGTCGAAGAACCCGAGCAGCTGATTCTTCATCCCGGTAAACTAAGATTCGCACGGAGCAACGGAGAAGCGGAGGGCGCCAGCGAGACGGCCGCCTCGCCGTGACTCCGCGTGAACTCTTCTTCAGGCCTTCGTCGCCGACGCCAGCAACGCGCCGAGTTTGGCGTCGGCCTTGCGCAGATCCTCCTCGTGCTTGAGCACCAGGTTCAGGGTCTGCCGCACCGCGGCGGCGTTCAGCTCGCGGATCTGCAGGGCGCGCAGCGCGCGCGCCCAGTCGAGCGTCTCGGCGATGCTCGGCGCCTTGTGCAGGTCGAGCTGGCGCAGGGCATGCACGAAGCGCGCGACATGTTCCTGCAGGCGCGGCTCGAGATCGGGAACCTTGAGCGCGATGATCGCGCGTTCCTTGTCGATGCCGGGGAAATCGAGCCACAGGTAGAGACAGCGGCGTTTGAGCGCCTCGGACAGCTCGCGGGCGCGGTTGGAGGTCAGGACCACCACCGGCCGGTGCTGGGCGCGAATGGTCCCGAGCTCCGGGATCGTCACCTGAAACTCCGACAGCAGCTCGAGGAGAAAGGCCTCAAACTCCTCGTCGGCTTTGTCGATCTCGTCGATCAGCAGGACCACCCGGCGCGGCGAGGTGACGGCGCGCAACAGCGGCCGCTCGAGCAGGTAGTCGCGCGAGAAGACGTGCTGCGTCACGTCCTCGCCCGACAGCCCCTGGTCGCGATCGGCCTGAATGCGCAGCAGCTGCTTCTGGTAGTTCCACTCGTAGAGCGCCTTCGCCTCGTCGAGGCCCTCGTAGCACTGCAGTCGGATCAGCTCGGCGTGTAGGGTCTCCGCCAGCACCTTGCCGATCTCGGTTTTCCCCGCCCCGGCCGGCCCTTCGGTCAGCAGCGGCTTCTCCAGGGTCAGCGCCAGGTACAGCACCGTCTCCACCGCCTCGGTCGTGATGTACCGCCCGCGCGCCAGCCCATCGCGAATCAGCTCCCGGGTAACCTCCACGCCGCGATCATGGTGGGAGCGGCGCCGGGGCGTCAACCGCGACGCCCGCCTTGCAGCACGGCACCAAACGTGAGACTCAAGGCGGATACCCGCGACGGGCAAAGGACGGCACATGAGCGAGACCGAGACCAGCACCTGCAAGGCGGCGAGTTGCGACAAGGGCGTGCGCGCCAAGGGCTACTGCGACCGGCACTACCGGGCCTGGCGCAAGGGCAAGATGGGCAAGCCGCGCCACCCCTCGTGCAACGAGGCCGGCTGCGGCAAGGCACCCTCGCGGCGCGGGCTGTGCCCGGATCACTACTCGAAGCAGTTCGACAAGAAGGTCGAGGCGGCTGTCGAGAGCGCGCCGGCGGCCTCGTAAGCCCTTGAATTGACTTGCCGTCGCCGCTGTGGTCTTCAACGCGGGTTGGGCGGGCGGGGAGACGGGCGAGCTGACGGCTGACGGCCGCGAAGGACGACGATGAAACGCACGTATCAACCGAGTAATCGGCGCCGCAAGCGCACTCATGGGTTCCGCGCCCGCATGGCTACGCCTGGTGGGCGGGCGGTGCTGAAGCGCCGCCGCGCCAAGGGGCGCAAGCGCCTCTCTGTCTCGACGCCTCCCAAGCAGCCCCGGCGGTGACGGTCGCGGCGGACGCCGAGCGCACGCAGCGCTTCCCGTCGCGCCACCGCCTGCGCAAGCGGCACGAGTTCCTGGCCCTGCAGCGCGACGGCCGGCGTCACAACGGGCCGCGCTTCGTGGTCATCACGCGCCCGGGTGGCGCCGGCGGCACTCGGCTAGGCATCACCACCAGCCGCAAGGTCGGTTCGGCGCCGCGGCGCAACCGCATCCGCCGTTTGGTGCGCGAATTCTTCCGCCGCCACCGGGCGCGCATTGAGCCGCCGCGCGAACTGCTGGTCATCGCCCGCCCGGGCATCGACGCGATCACCTACGACGATGTCGTCCACGAGCTGTCCCGCGCCCTCGGTCTCGCCGCTGGCGTCTAGCCGCCTGGCGCGCCGCGCCGCCATCGGCCTGATCCGCGCCTACCAGGTGGCGGTTTCGCCGTGGCTGGGTGCGCATTGCCGCTATGCGCCGACCTGCTCATCGTACGCCAGCGAGGCCATCGCGCGTCACGGCCTGTGGCGCGGCGGCGGTCGCGCCCTGCGCCGGCTGACGCGCTGCCATCCGTTCGGCGGCGCGGGCTACGACCCAGTCGACTGAGAAAGGCCCCCTTCCGTATGGATCAACGCCGCGTCCTCCTCGCCGTGACGCTCTCGCTGGCGATCGTCATCGCCTACCAGGAGCTGGTGGTGAAGCGCTTCTACCCGCCGAGCGACGCCCCAGGGCTGGAAGCGGCGACTCCGCCGGTGGCAGCACCGCCTGTGGCGGCACCGCCCCTCGCCGGACAGCCAGCGGGAGCCCGCGGCGCGCCCGCCGCCGTGCCGGCCGCAGATGCGCCGGCCGAGGCCGCGCGGCCGGTGCTCGCGGCGGGACGCGACGTCGTGGTCGACACGCCGTACTACCGGGCCACCTTCACCACCGCAGGCGCGCGCCTGCGGAGTCTCGAACTCAAGCACTACCGCGCCACCGTGCATCCGCAGAGTCCGTTCCTGCAGATGGTGCAGTTTCCCGATCAGACGCGCCTGCCGCTCGGCCTGTCGCTGCGCGGCGCCGAGCGGCAGCTCGACGACGCCGGCGTGGTCTACGACGTCGACCGGACGGAGGTCGATCTCCCGGCCGACGGCACGGAAACGATCACCTTCACCGGCCAACTCCCCGGCGGCGCCACAGCGCGCAAACGGATCACGCTGCGCGGCAACGACTATCTGTGGGCGATCGACGTCGATGTCAGCGCCGTGCCGCGCGCCTACACGGAGATGGCGCTGGGATGGGAGGAGGGCTTGGACCCGGCCGGCGTCAATGCCGCCGAGGTGGTCTTCGACAACGTCCTGGTCCTGCAGGAGGGCAAGCTCGAGCACATCCCGTTCGCCAACCTGATCGAGCCGCGCCTGATCGAGAACAACGTCGGCTGGACGGGTTTCGGCGGTCGCTACTTCCTCGCCGCCTTCATCCCGCAGGCGGACGAGAAGAACGCCATGCGCATCTGGGCGCGCCAGCATCCCGGCCAGAATCAGCAGCCCGGCCGAAATCAGCAGCCCGGCATGGTGGAAACGCAGGTGCTCTTCCCGCCCGGCCAGTTCGAGGCCCACGCCGACCTCTACCTGGGCCCGAAGGACATCGACCGCCTCGAGGCGATCGGCCACGGTCTGCGCAAGGCGGTCGATCTCGGCTGGTTCACCTTCATCGCCCTGCCCCTGTTGCAGGCGCTGCGCTTCCTGAATGGTTTCGTCGGCAACTACGGCGTCGCCATCATCATCCTGACGGTGATCATCAAGGGGCTCTTCTACCCGCTGACCAAGAAGAGCTTCGAATCGATGCGCGAGATGCAGAAGCTGCAACCAGAGATGCAGAAGCTGCGTGAGCGCCTGAAGGACAAGCCGGAGGCCATGAACAAGGAGATCATGGAGCTCTACCGGCAGCACAAGGTGAACCCGCTCGGCGGATGCCTGCCGATGGTGCTGCAGATCCCTGTCTTCGTCGGCCTCTACAACGCGCTCCTCAACGCGGTGGAGTTGCGCCACGCGCCCTTCGTCGGCTGGATCCACGACCTCTCGGCGCCCGACCGCTTCGGCACGCTGGCGTTGCCGTTCGTCCATCCGGCCGGGTTGCCGATCCTGACGCTGGCGATGGGCGGCACGATGTTCCTGCAGCAGTGGATGACGCCGTCGCCCGCCGATCCGACCCAGCAGCGCATCATGCTGATCATGCCGGTGATGTTCACGTTCATGTTCCTCAACTTCCCGGCTGGTCTGGTGCTCTACTGGCTGGTCAACAACGTCCTGACCATCGCGCAGCAGTACTCGATGCTGCGCAAGACGGCCTGACCCCGGCGCGCGCGACGAGGTGCCCAATGGACTCCATCGAAGCGGACGGCTCCACCATCGACGATGCGATCGCGCGCGCCCTCGCCCGGTTGGGCGTCAGCCGCGACCGCGTCGAGATCGAGATCCTCGCCAACGCCACGCGCGGTCTGTTCGGCTTCGGCGGCAAACGCGCGCGGGTGCGCGCCACCTTGCGGCGACCGGTGGCACTCGACATGGGATCCGAGGTCGCATCCATCGACCCGCCGACGGCGCCAGCGCCAACGACGAGCGACGCACCACGACGCGCCGCGGCCCCCGCCACAGCGTCCGACCGCACGCCGCCCCGACGGCCCGAACGAACACGGCACACCGCGCCGGCCAACGCCCCACGGTCGGAACGGCCGCGGCCGGCGCGCGAACCCATGCGGCAGACGGAGCGGCCGGCGCCGCGCCCGCCGCGTCTGGAGACGCCCCCCGACGCGGCGGCGGTCGAACGCGGCCGCTCGGTGCTGAGCGAAATCGTCCGCCTGGCCGGCGTCGAGGCAACGGTGGAGGCGGCGACCGACGGCCTGCGCATCGTCGGCGACGCCGACGGCCTCCTCATCGGACGGCGCGGCCAGACCCTCGATGCGCTCGAGTACTTCGTCAACCGCGCCATCGGCCATGACGACGGCAGCGTCATGCACCTCGGCGTCGATGCCAACGACTATCGCGACCGCCGCCGCCAGACCCTCGAGGCGTTGGCGCGACGCATGGCCGAGCGCGCCCGCACCCGCGGACGGCCGGTGTCGCTCGAGCCGATGAGCCCGCGCGATCGCCGCATCGTCCACCTCGTCCTCGAGGGCGATGCCGCGCTGACGACGCACAGCGCCGGGAGTGGATTCTATCGCCGCCTGATCATCGCCCCGGCGGGCACGCGAGCGGGTCGACGGCGGGCGCCGGCGTCCTGACCGCTCCCGCAGCACACACGGGACCGCGCGCTCGCACGTCGCCCCCCGGGTCTCTCTCGATGTACGTCCCCGACACCATCGCCGCGATCGCCACCCCCGCCGGTCGGGGCGGCATCGGCGTCATCCGCGTCAGCGGACCGGCTGCCACGGCGCTCGCCGAACGCATCGCACGGCGTCATGCCGCCGGCGCCTGGACCTCTCACCACCTCTACCGCGCCCGCATCTGCGCCGCCGACGGCACGGCGCTCGACGACGGCCTGGCGGTGCTGATGCGCGCGCCACGCAGCTACACCGGCGAGGACGTGCTCGAGCTGCACTGCCACGGCAGTCCCGTGGCACTCGAGCGCATCCTGCAGGCACTCTTCGCGCACGGCGCGCGCCCCGCCCTGGCAGGCGAGTTCACCAAGCGCGCCTTCCTGAACGGCAAACTCGACCTGACGCAGGCCGAGGCGGTGATGGGCCTGGTGGGCGCGCGCACCGCCGACGCCGCCGACACCGCCGCGACGCAACTCTTCGGCGGCCTCTCGGCTCGGCTCGCCGGCGTGCGTGCACGGCTGATCACCGCCCGCGCCCACGTCGAGGCGCGCCTGGATTTCGGTGACGAGGACCTCGATCTCGACGACGGCGCCCTCGACGCCGATCTGGCCAGCGCCCACCGCGAGGTAGAGGCGCTGCTGGCGACCCATCGCCGCGGCGCCCTGCTGCGCCAGGGACTGCGGATCGCGCTCAGCGGCCGGCCCAACGTCGGCAAGTCCAGCCTCCTCAACGTCCTGCTCGGCGCGGAACGCGCCATCGTCACAGCCGATCCCGGCACGACGCGCGACGTCGTCGAGGCCGAAACCGAACTCGACGGCGTGCCGGTGGTGCTGTGCGATACCGCCGGCCTGCGCGCCGCCAGCGATGCGGCAGAGCAACTCGGCGTCGCCCGCGCCGAGGCCGCCGCCGCCGCCGCCGACCTGGTGCTACTGGTGCTCGATACGGCCGCGCCGCTGGCGCCGCAACGCGCCCTGCTGGCACGCGGCGAGGCGCTGGTGGTCTTGAACAAGATCGACCTGCCGAGCGCCTGGTCTGCCGACGACGAGGCAGCTGCCCGCGCCGCGCACGAGTGCGTGCGCGTCTCCGCCCGCAGCGGGGCCGGTGTTGACGCGCTGCGTCAGGCGATTCTGCGGCGCGCCGGCGCGCAATGGGCCGACAACCTGCCGCCGCTCACCAGCACGCGTCAGCGCGACGCCCTGGCACGCGTCGCCGACGCCCTGGCGGCGGCGCGCGCCGCACGCGCCGCGCGGCTCCCGCCGGAGTTGGTGGCCGTTGACCTCCAGGCCGCGCTGGAGCACATCGGTACGGTCACCGGCGCGGTGACCAACGAGGACGTGCTCGACGCGGTCTTCGCGGAATTCTGCATCGGCAAATGACTCCCTTCACATCGCCCTTCGACGTGCTCGTCGTCGGCGCCGGACACGCCGGCATCGAAGCCGCCCTCGCTGCCGCCCGCATGGGCTGCGCGACGGCCATGCTGACGCTCAATCTCGACCACATCGGCCAGATGTCGTGTAATCCCGCGATCGGCGGTATCGGCAAGGGTCAGCTGGTGAAGGAGATCGACGCGCTCGGCGGCGAGATGGCGCACGCCATCGACGCCACCGGCATTCAGTTCCGCCAACTCAACACGCGCAAGGGCCCCGCCGTGCGCGCCTCGCGCGCGCAAGCCGACAAGCGCGCCTACCGCGCCTACATGAAGACGCGCGTCGAACGCGCCGCCGGGCTGACCGTCTACCAAGCCGGCGTGGTCGGCCTGCGCGTCGAGGCGGGCCGCGTCACCGCCGTCGAGACCGAGCTCGGCGAGACCATTCTGACGCGGTGCGTTATCCTCACCACCGGCACGTTTCTCAACGGTCGCATCCACGTCGGCCTGCGCAGTAGTGCCGCCGGCCGCGCCGGCGACTTCGCCGCCACCGGCATCAGCGAGCAGCTCATGCAGCTCGGCTTCCGCGTCGGCCGTCTGAAGACCGGGACATGCCCGCGTCTCGACGCGCGCACGATCGACTTCACCCGCTTGGCGCCGCAGCCCGGCGACGACCCGCCGCGCCCGTTCTCGTTCGCCACCGAGCGCATCGTGCAGCCGCAGGTCCCCTGCCACATCACCTACACGACACCGCGCACGCACGAGATCATTGCCGCGGGGCTCGACCGCTCCCCGATGTTCAGCGGCCGCATCCAGGGCCGCGGACCGCGCTACTGCCCGTCGATCGAGGACAAGATCACCCGCTTCGCGGACAAGGAGAGGCACCAGATCTTTCTCGAACCGGAAGGACTCGACACGGTCGAGATCTACCCCAACGGTCTGTCGACCAGCCTCCCGCTCGACGTTCAAGTGGCCATGGTGCGCTCGATTCCAGGGCTTGAAGAAGCCTCGATCATGCGGCCGGGCTATGCCATCGAGTACGACTATGCCGATCCGACCCAGCTCTGGCCGTCTCTGGAGACCAAGCTGGTGCGCGGCCTGTTCCATGCCGGACAGATCAACGGCACGACCGGCTACGAAGAGGCGGCCGCGCAGGGACTGATGGCCGGCATTAACGCCGCGCTGTCGCTGCGCGACGAGCCGCCGCTGCTGCTTGGCCGCGATCAGGCATACATCGGCGTGATGCTCGACGACCTGGCGACACGCGGCATCGGCGGCGAGCCCTACCGCATGTTCACCTCACGTGCCGAGCATCGTCTGCTGCTGCGCGAGGACAACGCCGACCTGCGCCTGCGCGGACTCGGACATGGCGTCGGCGCCGTTGGCCCGTTGGAGTGGCAGCAGACGCTCGACAAGCAGGCTGCCGTGGTGCGCCTCACCGAACGCTTGTACGGCACCACCGCCACCCCGACCGCGGAGTGCAGCCGCCGCCTCGCAGCAGTCGGAAGCGCGCCGCTGCGCCTGCCTGCGGCGCTGGCGCAGCTGCTCCGCCGGCCCGAGCTCGACCTCGCCGCCGTCTGGATGGTCGCCGGCTGGAGCGACCCGCTGCCACACCCGGATGTCGTCGCCCAGGTGGAGGTCGACATCAAGTACGCGGGCTACGTCAAGCGCCAGCACGACGCCGTCCGACGCGCCGCCCGCATGGAAGACGCGCGCATTCCGGCCAGCTTCGACTACGACGCGATTCTCGGGCTGTCCCGCGAGGCGCGCGAAAAGCTGCTGGCGCTGCGTCCGCTCTCGCTTGGACAGGCCTCCCGCATCGCCGGCATGACTCCCGCCGCCGTATCGCTGCTGTCAGTCCATCTGCGCCGTCATGGCGCCGCCTGACGCCCGCCGATGACCGGTTGGAAGCAGCTGCCGGCCTGGTCACGGGAGGTGGCGGGACTCGACTTGTCGGCGGAGCAATTGGCCTCGCTCCGCATATACGTCGATCTCCTGATGACGTGGAACCGGAAGATCTCACTGGTGTCACAGCAGAGTGTCGAAGACATCCTGGTCAAGCACGTCGTCGATTCCCTGTGCGCCGCCGGTCACTGCGCTGGCGCAAAGAGCGTAGCTGACCTCGGCAGTGGTGGCGGCTTTCCGGGTGTTGTCATCGCACTGATCCATCCGAGGACGCGCGTCTGCCTCATGGAGTCGCGCGGCAAAAAGGCCTCCTTCCTGGAGGAGGCCCGTCGAGTGCTCCGCCTATCGAACTGCACCGTCTACCACGGCCGGATCGAAGCGGCGGCAGCAATCGATGCCCACCGAGGTGCCTACGACATCGCCGTCTCGCGCGCCCTGGCGGAGCTTCCAGAGCTCGAACGACTGTCCGCGCCGCTGCTGGCCCCTTGCGGATATCTCCTGGCGATGCGCTCCATCGGCGGCAAGCTCGGCTCTTACCGTTGGATCGACTACCAGCTCCCGGACGGATCACCGAGACGGTTGGCGTTTGGCGGCGGCGCCACCGTTCCGCGACCCATATCGGACTAGATGCCGTAGCGAACGCACATCGCCTCGAATCGCTCGGCAGTGTGCGCGTCGAGCAGATCGGCGTTGGCACGAACGATCGGCACCAGGTCCTCGCGCAGGGCCGCTCCCCGCATCATCCACTGGTAGTAGGAACGCCCGCCATGGGCATAGGGGCCGTACAGGCGCCCCCTCGGAAAGGTCGATTGGAGCAGGTGAAAAAGCCCTTCGTGGCGAGTGTGCATCCGCAGGGTCACCTGTGCCTGTCGTCCATCACCGCCGAAGTGGCCCTCACCGACCAGAACCCCCAAGACGAATCCTGCCAGGCGCGGCTCGATATCCATGATGCCGCGCCTACCACCAGGTGCGTTTCACCGTCAAGTTTCACGTCGAACCGGGCGTGCGCGTGTTTCACCGTAAGGTTTCCCGTGAATCATTCGAGGCCTCGGCTTTCTGTCGGCTTTCTGGAACCCTGAGCGTTTCTATGCTACCCCCGCGCCGGGAGTTGGGGAGATGGGGCGCGTCATCTGCATTGCGAACCAGAAGGGCGGCGTTGGGAAAACCACGACGTCGGTGAATCTGGCGGCGAGCCTTGCCCTCGAGAAGCAGCGCGTCCTGCTCATCGACCTCGACCCGCAGGGCAGCGCCAGCAGCGGTCTCGGCGTTCGCGACCTGGCGGGAAAGCCGACAACGTACGACGTCATCATGGGAGAGCACGCCATCGCGGATTCGATGATGCAGACACAGATCGAGCACTTGAGCCTACTCCCGGCTCACCGCGACATGGTTGGGGCCGAGGTCGAGCTCGTGGCGGTAATCGGCCGGGAGTTCAGACTGGCCGAGGCACTCAAACCGGTGCGCGACCAGTTCGACTTCATCGTCATCGACTGCCCACCGTCGCTGGGGCTGCTGACCGTCAACGGCCTTTCGGCTGCCGATGCGGTCCTGATTCCCCTCCAGTGCGAGTATTACGCGCTCGAGGGCCTGAGCGCGTTGCTGGAGACGATCGAGTTGATCCGGGCGCGACTGAATCCGCGGCTGGCCATCGACGGAATCCTCCTGACCATGTTCGATACGCGCAACAGCCTTTCGCACCAGGTTTCAGACGAGGTGCGGCGACATTTCCCGGAACTGGTTTTCCGCACCGTGATCCCCCGCAACGTGCGCCTCAGCGAATCGCCAAGCCATGGGATTCCAGCCGCCCTCTACGACCCAGCTTCGAAGGGCGCGCAGGCATATATCGACCTGGCGCGGGAGCTGACTGAGCGAACGCAGTGAAGTCCGCGGGGTCTGCCGGCCCGCGACGCGCACACTCGAAACGATCGGGAGCGAATCAATGGACCTAAGAAAGCGAGGACTGGGGAGAGGCCTGGGCGCTCTTATTCCTGGTGCGACCCAAGGTCCCGCCCCAGTCGCCGGCGAGTCGGCCGCAACGGCACCGGTCGAATCCATCACCGCCAATCCCTTTCAGCCGCGCGAGAATTTCGACGAGGCGGCCATCGCCGATCTGACGGAATCGATTCGCAGCAAGGGATTGCTGCAGCCGTTGCTCGTCAGGCGAGTCGAGTCGGGTTATCAGCTGATCGCGGGAGAACGCCGTTTCCGAGCTGCGCAACGCGCCGGGCTGACCCATGTGCCGATCACCGTGCGCGAAGCCGACGACCGCGAGGCGCTGGAGTTAGCTCTTATCGAGAACTTACAGCGTGAGAACCTCAACCCGATCGAAGAAGCCAGAGCTTTCAAGCGCCTCGCCGACGAGTTTTCTCTGACGCAAGAGGACATCGCGCGGCAGGTAAACAAAAGCCGTTCTGCTATAACAAACAGCCTGCGCTTGTTGCAGCTTCCGCGCGAGGTGATCAAGCAGCTCGAATCGGGTGAGCTGTCGGCCGGGCACGCGCGCAGCTTGCTCGCCCTCGACGCGACTCAGCAGGTCGCGGTCGGGCGCGAAGTGGCCGCGAAGCGCCTGTCGGTACGCGACGCCGAACAGCTGGTGCGCGAGCGGTCGCGTGCCGTCACCGAGGACATCGAGCAGCGCGCGCTCGAGGCCGAACTCGCGCGCGCCCTCGGCACCAAGGTGCATCTGCGCCACAACAAGAGTGGCAGCGGCCACATCGTCATCGACTACTTCTCGCTCGACGGGCTCGACGGCATCCTGGCCCGTCTCGGCGTGCGTCGCTGATTGACGACCCCGTTTTGACTCGCGTGGAAGGGGACGCTATAGCCCGATTATTTCCCACGATCCCCTTGGCCCACAACATCAGGAGACGGCGATGGCCTTGTTCGTCAAAGAGGACAAGTCGCACAAGTCTGACGACGTACTGCAGCCGGCGTCGCCGCTGCCGACGCCGAGCGGGCCGACGCGCGATGTGCAGGCACACCTCGGCCAGGGCAGTCGCGTCGAGGGCAAGCTGACCTTCGAGGGCAGCGTGCGCATCGACGGGCAGGTCGACGGCGAGATCCACGCGCAGGACACGGTCATCCTCGGCGAGAGCGCCGAGATCACCGCGCAGGTCGTCGCCGCGACAATCATCGTGCAGGGTCGCGTCACCGGCGACCTCACCGCGCGCAAGCGCATTGAGCTGAAGGCGCCGGCCTCCGTCGCTGGCAACATCAACACCCCCAGCCTGGTGATCCATGAGGGTGTGATCTTCGAAGGGCATTGCGCCATGGGCGGCGCGGCAGGAAGCCGTGCGGATCGTCCCGACAAGCGCATTACCCTCGTCGCCACCGATGAGCGCGGCGCCGCCCGCCGACCTTCCGAGGCCGCCGGGTAACCCGCCGCCACCGCGCTCCACATCCACCTCGACTCGCGGTTGCCCAGAGCGGCCCGCGCGCCGGCAGGCAGTGCCGCCGGACCTTCGGCCACGACAGACGCGCATGGAACTATTTCCCGACAAGACGATCTTCATCCAAGTTGGCCTCTTCATCGCCTTCTGGCTGGTCTTCAAGCACGTCGTCGTCGGTCCGATGACGCAGGTGCTGGCGGACCGCCACGCGCGCACGGTCGAGGCCGAGCGCGCGGCGGTGCAGCAGGCGAGCGCCGCCGAGGGCGACCGTGCGCGCTACGATCAGCGCGTACTCGAGCAGCGCCTGCGCATGGCGCAGGAAGCCGAAACGGCGCGCCACGCCGCCATCGCGGAGTCGAACGAAGAGATCGCCGCGGCGCGCGGCAAGATCAGCCTGGAGTTGGCGCACCGACGGGACGCGGTGACCAAGCAGGTGAGCGAGGCGCGCCGCGCCCTGGCGGGAGACGCCGACCGGGTCGCGGGCGAGATGCTGGCGCGCGTCGCCGGGGGCGCCGCATGATCGCCCGCATCGCCGCCGTCGTCCTGTCCGCCTTGTGGGCGGTGCTCCCACCCCTCGCCGCCCTGGCCGACGAGATCCCCGAGGCCGCGCACCATACCGGCATCCCCTGGGCGAAGCTCGCCTTCTCGCTCGTCAACGTCTCCATCTTCTTCTACATCCTGCGCCGCGCCCTGTGGCCGTCGCTGCGCAACTATCTGGCCGAGCGGCGCGACGCGGTGCGCGTGGCGCTCGAGAAGGCCGACCGCGTCCGCGCCGAGGCCGACGCGCTGCGCGCCGAGTGGCAGCAACGCCTCGACAAGCTCGGCGCCGAACTCGAGGACATGCTGCGTCTGGCGCGTGCCGACATCGAACGCGAACGCGACCAAATTCTCACCGCCGCACGGCGCACCGCTGAGGCGATCCAGCGCGACGCCGAGCGCACCGCCGAGAACGAGCTGCGCGAAGCGCGCGAGGCGCTGCGCGCCGAGGTCGCCAAACAGGCGCTCGCCATCGCCGAGCGCATCGCGCCCGACCGACTCAGTGGGGCCGACCAGTCGCGCTTCGTCGATGAGTTCATCGGTGGGGTGACGCGATGATCGTCGGGTCGGTCGCGCGCCGCTACGCCAAGGCCATCCTCGCCGTCGCCGACGAGCAGGGTTCGCTCGAGCAGACGGCCAACGAACTACAGCTGCTGCGCGCCGTCACCGACGACGCGCAGATCAGCGCCGCGCTCGCCAACCCGCTGCTCAGCGCCACCGCGCGCCGCGGCCTGGCCGGCTCGATCGCCGATCGCCTCGCGCTCAGCCCGACGACGCGCAATTTCGTCAGTCTGCTGGCCGACAAGCGCCGCCTGGACCAGCTTGGCGGAATCGCCCTGGAGTTCGGCCGCATTCTCGATGGCCGGATGGGCCGCGTGCGCGCCACCGTCACCTCGGCGATTGCGCTCACCGACGCGCAGCGCCAGGCGGTCATCGCCGCCTTCGAGCGCAAGCTCGGACGCACCGTGGTCGCGGATACCGCGATCGATCCGGCCCTGCTCGGCGGGGTCGTCGTCGCGGTCGAGGGCACCATCTACGACGGCAGCGTACGGACCCAGTTGCGCACGCTTGCCACCCGTATTGCCGGAGGCCGGTCGCTTTCATAGGCCATCGACTGCGGCTGCGCCGGTGCCCCGAGGGGCGCGGCGCCCCCGAAGGAGGACGTGAGGAACATGGAGATCCGCGCCGCGGAAATCAGCGACATCATCAAGCGCCAGATCCAGGAATACGAACGCGAGGTGGACGTGCGCGAAACCGGCCGCGTCCTCTCGACCGGTGACGGCATCGCTCGCATCTACGGCCTCGACAAGGCCGCCGCCGGCGAGTTGCTCGAGTTTCCGCACCAGATCTACGGGCTGGTGTTGAACCTCGAGGAGGACAACGTCGGCGCCGCGATCTTCGGCGAGGCGCAGGAGATCGGCGAGGGCGACGAAGTCCGCCGCACCGGGCGCATCGCCGAGGTGCCGGTGGGCGAGGCGCTGCTCGGGCGGGTCGTCGACGCGCTCGGCCAGCCGATCGACGGCAAGGGCCCGATCGATACGCCGCACTCGCGCCGCATCGAGCTCAAGGCGCCCGGCATCGTCAAGCGCCAGCCGGTGAAGGAGCCGCTGCAGACCGGCATCAAGGCCATCGACTCGATGATCCCGATCGGGCGTGGCCAGCGCGAGCTGATCATCGGCGACCGCCAGACCGGCAAGACCACCGTCGCGCTCGACGCGATCATCAATCAGAAGGGCCTCGGCGTGCAGTGCTTCTACGTCGCCGTCGGCCAGAAGCGCTCGACCGTCGCGCAGGTGGTGGAGAAGCTCACCCGCCAGGGCGCCATGGAGTACACCACGGTCGTCGCCGCCACGGCGTCGGAGGCCGCGCCGCTGCAGTTCATCGCGCCCTACTCCGGCTGCGCCATGGCCGAGTACTTCCGCGACAGCGGGCGCCACGCGCTGGTGATCTTCGACGATCTCTCCAAGCAGGCGGTCGCGTACCGCCAGCTGTCGCTGCTGCTGCGCCGTCCGCCTGGTCGCGAAGCCTTCCCCGGCGACGTCTTCTATCTCCACTCGCGCCTCCTCGAGCGCGCGGCGAAGATGAGCGACGAGGAGGGCGGCGGTTCGCTGACGGCGTTGCCGATCATCGAAACGCAGGCCGGCGACGTGTCCGCCTACATTCCCACCAACGTGATCTCGATCACCGACGGCCAGATCTTCCTCGAGAGCGATCTCTTCTACTCGGGCGTGCGCCCGGCCGTGAACGTCGGCATCTCGGTGTCGCGCGTCGGCGGCAACGCGCAGATCAAGGCCATGCGCCAGGTGGCCGGCACGCTGCGCCTCGACCTCGCCCAGTACCGCGAGCTGGCGGCGTTCGCACAGTTCGGCTCGGACCTCGACGCCAACACGCAGCGACAGATCAATCGCGGCGCCCGCTTGGTCGAGATCCTCAAGCAGGGCCAGTATGTGCCGCTGCCGGTCGAGCGCCAGGTCCTGATCTTATTTGCCGCCTCGAACGGGTACGTCGACGAGTATCCGGTCGGCGCCCTCGCTCGCTACGAGCAGGAACTCTTCCGCTTCGTCGAGGCGCGCCACCCCGAGGTGTTCGCGCTCATCGCAGAGAAGAAAGAGATCAACGACGAGGTCAAGGGCGCGCTGAGCCGGGCCCTCGCGGCCTTCAAGGCCCAATTCACCCTCTGACCCGCAGCCGCGCCACGCTGCCCCACGTCCGGTGCCTCAGTCCGATCCGCACAGAACCGTCCCATAAGATTCGATGTCTTCCCTCAAGAGCATCCGCAAACGCATCAGCTCGGTTAAGAGCACCCAGCAGATCACCAAGGCCATGAAGATGGTCGCGGCGGCCAAGTTGCGCCGCGCCCAAGAGGCCGCGCAGCAGGCCCGGCCCTATGCCGACAAGCTGTCCGCCCTGCTGCAGATGGTGGCGGCGCGCACTGGCGAGACGGCGCACCCGCTGCTCGCCGAACGGCCCACCGAGCGCCGCGTCGACCTGATCCTGGTCACCGGCGACCGCGGACTCTGCGGTGGCTACAATGCAACGCTCATCCGTAAGGCTGAGCAGTTCCTCATCGAGCGTCCCGGTGTCGAGGTGCGCATCACCGCCGTCGGCAACAAGGGCAACCAATTCTTCCGCAAGCGTCCGATCGGCGTCGCCGAGGCGCACACGCAGCTCGGCGCCGGTCCCGGCCTGGCGTTGGCGTTGGAGCTGTCGGCGCGCGTGGCGCGCGACTACACCGCCGAGTCGACCGACGCGGTGTACCTCGTGTACAGCCGCTTCCGCTCGGCGCTGTCGCAGGTGCCGACGATCGAGCGCTTGCTGCCGGTGCCACAGGCCGCCGAGGGCGGCGGCGGCACGCATCTCGCCGACTACATCTACGAGCCGGACGAGTCGACGCTGCTCGACCGCCTGCTGCGGCAGTACATCACCACACTCATCCACCGCGCCTTCCTCGAGTCGATCGCCAGCGAGCATGGCGCGCGGATGACCGCGATGGACAACGCCACCGTCAACGCGCGCGACATGATCGACCGCCTGACGCTGGCCATGAACCGCGCCCGTCAGGCCGCCATCACCACCGAGCTGATGGAGATCGTCAGCGGCGCCGAAGCGCTCAAGGGTTAGGACAGAAAGGTTCTCGCAATGAATCTCGGCAAGATCACGCAAGTCATCGGCCCGGTCGTCGACGTCGAGTTCCCGCCCGGGAAGCTGCCGCCGATTTTCCAGGCGCTGCGGGTGACCAACCCGTCGATCAGCGACGAGCCGTGGAACCTGGTGCTCGAGATCGCGCAGCACCTCGGCGAGAATACCGTGCGCGCCGTCGCCATGGACTCCTCCGAGGGCCTGGTGCGCGGCATGGACGTGGAGGATACCGGCGACAACATCAAGGTGCCGGTCGGACCGGGGACGCTGGGACGCATCATCAACGTCATCGGCGAGCCGGTGGACGAGGCGGGGCCGATCACCGCAACGGCCTACTATCCGATCCACCGCCCGACGCCGAAGTTCACCGACCAGGCCACCGAGGTCGAGGCGTTCGAGACAGGCATCAAGGTTGTCGATCTCCTCGCCCCGTACGCGCGCGGCGGCAAGATCGGCCTCTTCGGCGGCGCCGGCGTCGGTAAGACGGTGCTCATCCAGGAGCTGATCAACAACGTCGCCAAGCAGCACGGCGGCTACTCGGTCTTCGGCGGTGTCGGCGAACGCACCCGTGAGGGCAACGACCTCTGGCGCGAGATGACCGAGTCCGGCGTCATCGCGCGTACCGCGCTGGTGTACGGCCAGATGAACGAACCGCCGGGTGCGCGCGCCCGCGTCGCGCTGACCGCACTCACCGTGGCCGAGTACTTCCGCGACGAAGAGGGCAAGGACGTGCTCCTCTTCATCGACAACATCTTCCGCTTCACGCAGGCCAACTCGGAGCTTTCCGCGCTCCTAGGCCGCATGCCGTCGGCCGTCGGCTACCAGCCCACCCTGTCCACCGATCTCGGCGAACTGCAGGAGCGCATCACGACGACCAAGAAGGGGTCGATCACCTCCGTGCAGGCGATTTACGTGCCCGCCGACGACCTCACCGACCCGGCGCCGGCGACCACCTTCGCGCATCTCGACGCCACGACCGTGCTGTCGCGCCAGATCGCCGAGCTCGGCATCTACCCCGCCGTCGATCCGCTCGATTCGACCTCGCGCATCCTCGAGCCCGGCGTCGTCGGCGCCGAGCACTACGCCGTCGCCCGCGCCGTGCAGGAGAACCTGCAGCGCTACAAGGATCTGCAGGACATCATCGCCATCCTCGGCATGGACGAGCTCTCCGAAGAGGACAAGCTCAGCGTGTCGCGGGCGCGCAAGATCCAACGCTTCCTGTCGCAGCCGTTCCACGTCGCCGAGGCCTTCACCGGCCGCGCCGGCAAGTACGTCAAGCTCCCCGACACCATCCGCGGCTTTAAGGAAATCGTCGAGGGCAAGTACGACGGCCTGCCCGAGCAGGCGTTCTACCTGCAGGGCACGATCGAAGACGTCATCGAGTCGGCTAAGAAACTGGCGGCCTGAGCCATGGCGACCGAGTTCCAACTGCGCGTCGTGACGCCGACACGCGCCGTCGTCGACCAGGCGGTCAGCGAGGTCACCGCGCCCGGCACGGTCGGCGAGTTCGGTGTCCTGCCCGACCACGCCAACTTTCTCAGCTCGCTCGAAAGCGGCCGGCTGACGTACAAGGACGGCCATGGCGCGCACGTGCTGGCGATCCGCGACGGCTTCGCCGAGGTGTCGGACAACGTCATGACGGTGTTGTCCGAGGCCGCCGCCGCCGCGCCCGACGTCGATGCGGCCGCGGCGCGCGCCGAATTGCAGGCGGCCGAGATGGAGCTGGCGAAGCTGTCCCTCAACGACCCGGCGTGGCCCGAAGTCGACGCGCGCCGACGCTGGGCACAGGCTCGGCTCGACATCGCCCGCTGACTCGATCGACGGCGCGACGGCGCCGCGCCCGCGGCCCGCTCAGCAGCCGAACAGGGCGCCGTTCACCGCCCCGATGATCTCGGAGATCGAGACCTCGGTATCGCCGTCGCGATCGATCTGGCGGCAGCCCGCCACCGTCGACTGCCCCAGGGCGATCGACACGCCGCGGATGATCTCGTCGATCGTCACCGCCGCGTCGCCGCTGCAATCGCCGGCGCATGCGCCCGGCACATCGCGAATGACGATCGCACCGGCGATGCTCATCACCGGCAGGTCCATGCCGTTCGTGTCGCCGAGTCCGGCAAATTCGAGGCTCAGCGGCACGATCGCCTGGCTGGCGTCGGCGCGCACATCCAGCGTGCAGGTGGCCAGGGGGCCGTCCCCGAGCGGCACGATCTCCCTGTCGCGGGCGAAGATGGCGATGATGAGCAGGCCCGGCTCCAATATTTTGCCGCCGAGGCTATGGGTCGCCGCGAGCCGCGGCGCCACCTGACAGCGCGTAGTCACCGGCGCGTCGAGGCTCAGCTCCGCGACAGGGAAGCGGATGTCCACATCCGCGGTAACCGCCTGCAAGGCGGTGTCGTCGGCGAGCTGCAGCGATAGCGTCGCCGGGCCGCCGCGTTGGGCGGCGCTGCCCCGCACGGAAAAGGTTGGCCCCGCCGCCCAACTCGCGGTGGCGCACAAGAGGGTCACGCCAATGGTCGCGAGCATCGCGGAAGCGTGTGGCGCCGGTCGCCGGCATCGTCGGTCCGTCACATGGCCACAGTGCGCGCCCGGACGACCTCAGGCAACCGGCCCGTGCCGGGCGGGTGCCCCGCCGCCGTCGTTTGCCAGAAGGCCGTGCACTGCACTACGGCTGGGGAATGCGTCGCTGGTCATTGCTCGCCGCGCTGCTGCTCGCCGCCTGCGGCGACTCCGCGTCACCGCCCGCCGCGCCCGGGCCGTCCGGTGCCCCGTGGCAACGCACCGAGGAGCGCGCGCCCTGCGACGCCTTCGACCCGCTGCGCCAACCCTTCTTCGGCGACCTGCACGTGCACACGCGCTACTCGGCCGACGCGGCGATCTACGGCACCAAGGCCGATCCGCGCGATGCCTACGATTTCGCCCGCGGCGGCGAGATCGCCGTCTCCGATGGCGGCGAGCAACCCACCCGCCGTGCCCGCCTGGCGCGCCGACTCGACTTCGCGGCGGTCACCGACCACGCCGAGTTCATCGGCGAGGTCGACCTCTGCTCCACCCCTGCCTCGTCCGCCTACGCGCTGCACATCTGCGAGCTGCTGCGCGCGGCAGAGCCGCCGGGGCGCCAGTTCGGCACCATCGTGCAGTGGCTCTTCCCCGCCGGCGTCGACAACCCGCCGCCGTCGCTGCCCTTCTGCACGACGCCGGGCATCGACTGCGACGCCGCCGCGGTGTCGGTCTGGCAGGAGATGCAAGCCGCCGCCGAGGCCGCCTATGACCGCAGCAGCGCCTGCGGCTTCACGTCGTTCATAGGCTACGAGCACACCCCGAGCCGCGGCGGGCGGCACATGCACCGCAACGTCATCTTCCGCAATCACCACGTGCCACCCTTCGCGTACAGCCAGCTCGAAACTGCCGCCGGCGGCATCCCGCAGGGCCTGTGGTCGTCGATCGAGTCGGAATGCCTCGAGGCGGGGACGGGCTGCGACGCGCTGCTGATCCCGCACAATCCGAACCTGAGTGACGGGCTGCAGTTCTTCGATCCGGCCGACGCCGCCGAGGCACAGCGCCGCCAGGACCGCGAACCCCTCGTCGAGATCTTCCAACAGAAAGGCGGCTCCGAGTGCCGCTTCGATCGCCTCGTCGGACGCGGGGTTGGCACCGCGGATGAGCTCTGCACCTACGAGCAGCTCGCCGCCGCCGCCGAGGTCCCAGGCCAACGGCCACCGACCATCGACGCCTATCCACGCCGCAATCTGGTGCGCACGGCGGTCGAGGACGGCTTGCTGTTCGAAGCGACCCTCGGCGTCAATCCGTTCCAGTTCGGCTTCATCGGCTCCACCGATACCCATAACGCCACCGCCGGCAACACCGACGAGCGCGACTTCGCCGGCGGCCAGGGCGCCAACGACGCCACCCCGGCGCGCCAGATCGACGACTTTCTCGACACCAATCCGGGCGGCTTGGCCGTCGTCTGGGCCGAGGAGAATTCGCGCGACGCGCTCTTCGCCGCCCTGCGCCGCCGTGAGACATACGCCACCAGCGGCGCGCGGCCGGTGCTGCGGTTCTTCGCCGGCGGGCTCGAGGGCGTCGCCTGCGGCGCGGCCGATTTCGTCGCCCGCGCCTACCGCACCGGCGTGCCGATGGGCGGCGAGTTCGGCGCCGTGCGCGGCGCCGCCAGCCCACGCTTCGCCGTCCTGGCGCTGAAGGATCCCGGCACCGCAACGCGCCCCGGCACCGATCTGCAGCGGGTGCAGATCGTCAAGGCCTGGCTGGACGCCGCCGGGGCGCTGCACGAACGCGTCGTCGATGTCGCCGGCGACGCCGGCAACGGCGCCGACGTCGATCCCGCGACCTGTGCCCCGCGCGGCGCCGGCGCCGCGGAGTTGTGCGCGGTGTGGGAGGATCCCGATTTCGCTGCCGACGAGCGCGCCGTCTACTACGCCCGCGTGCTCGAGAACCCGACCTGCCGCTGGACGACCTTCGTCTGCAAGGCCGCCGGCGTCGATCCCCTTGCCGCCGACTGCGCCGCGCAGGCCGCGGCCGCCGACCCCGCCTTTGCCGACTGCTGCCTGACCAGCGCCGACGATCCGTTCTACGCGCCGGTGGCGCAGGAGCGCGCCTGGACCTCCCCGGTCTTGTACCGCCCGGAGTCGATCGCCACGCTCGCGGGAGAGATCCGATTCGGCGCCGGCCACGGGCGCGATTCCGTCGATCTCACCATCGGCATCGCCCGCCTGCCGGACACCGTCCCGCTCGCCAGCGCCGCGATCGAGGTCGAGCTCGCCGACGACGACGTCTTCTTCCGCACCACGCTACCAGCCGGCGCCCTCACCGTCGCCGGCGACGGCTCCGCCGTGCTGCGCGTCAGCGCGGAGAATCTCGACCTCGCCGCCGCCGAACGCCTCGAGCATACCGTCACGCTGCGCCTGAACAGCGGCACCTATCGCGCCAGTCACTCGCGGCGCTGGCGCGCCATTACCGGCGGGCTCGCACCGGAGCCGTCGTGATCCCGCGCCCGCCCGCACTGCGCTTCGCTCTGCTCGGCGGGCTGCTCTTCGCCACGGTGCGCGCCACCGCGCCGGTTCCACTCGCCCCCACCGCGCCGCCGTCCGTCGACCGCGCCGACCTGGACCTCGTCGATCGCGCCCTGCTGGCCGGCGTCGATCGCTCCGCCACCGCGCGGGCGCGGCTGGTGGCCCTCGGCCGCGATCTGCGCCTGGCGGACGATAACGACCCGGTTGCGCTCGAACGCCAGGCCCGCGCGCTCGGTCTGACGCGCTCCGATCCGGTGCTGCGCCATCACCTCGGCGATCTGCTCACCCTGGCGGCGGCGACCGTACCGAGCTCGGATCTGCCCGACGAGGCGACCCTGCGCGCCTACCATGCGCGGCGCGTCGCCGCCTGGACGACCCCCCCCCGCGTGCGCTTCACGCATGTCTACCTCAGCCGCGCCCAACGCGGCGCGGCCGTGGAGCGCGACGCCGCGGAGACGCTGGCCGGCCTGCGCGCGCGCGGCGTGGCTCCAGCCGACGCGGCCGGGCGCGGGGATCCCTTCGCGCGCGGTGCGCGGGTGGGTCCGCTCGACGATGCCGCCGTGGCCGCGTTGTTCGGCCCCACCTTCGCGGCGCGGCTGCCGACGCTGCCGGCCGGCCAGTGGGCGGGCCCGCTCGACTCACCGTATGGCCTGCACCTGGTGTGGGTCGAGGCGTACCTGCCCGCCGCGGCGCCACCCTTCGAGCGCGTCCGCGGCCAGGTGCTGCATGCCTGGCTGCGCGAGCGATCGGCCACCCGCGCTGTTCCCTGATCGCGGCCGCCGCGCGCGGGCGCCGCCCCGGCGTCGCCGGTCTGCCTTGTGGGAGGGCGCGGCTCGCGCCGCGCCGGCTCGGCAGGAGCCTCGCCCTCCCCCGATCGCGGGCCAGCAGCGACGCTTCGCGCCTGCCGGTGACCGTGCTACGCCGGCGACATGAAGTACGTTCCCATGACCGAACCCCTGTACGATTATCTGGTCGCACACGGGCAGAATCAGGATCCCGTGCTGGCCGCGTTGGCGACGGAGACCGCCGCGCTCGGCCCGATCGCGATGATGCAGATCGCGCCCGAGCAAGGCACGCTGATGTCGCTGTTGGTGCGCGCGATCGGCGCCACCTCGGCGGTGGAAATCGGCACTTTCACGGGCTACAGCGCCCTCTGCGTCGCGCGCGGACTCGGCGCCGGCGGGCGCTTGTTGTGCTGCGATGTCTCCGAGGAATGGACGACGATCGCGCGGCGCTACTGGCAGCAGGCCGGCGTCGCCGATCGCATCGAACTGCGCATCGCGCCGGCGATCGAGACGCTTGCCGCCCTGCCCGCGGATCGTTCTTTCGACTTCGCCTTCGTCGATGCCGACAAGGTGTCGTACCGCGCCTACTACGACGCGCTGTTGCCCCGCCTGCGTCCGAACGGCCTGTTGGTGTTCGACAACGTCTTGTGGATGGGCCAAGTCCTCGACACGCAGACGCCGTCGGACGACACGCGCGCGCTGCAAGCCCTCAACGACCACCTTGCCGCCGATGCGCGCATCCAGGCGGTCATGATCTCGGTCTCCGACGGGCTGACGATCGTGCGCAAGAAGGCGCCGGGAGAGTGACCCGGTTGGCGCACGGCGTGCGGCGCTAGTCGAGGACGAAGAGCAGCACGGCGAGATACACCGGCGTCAACAGCCCGATCGCCAACGCCGCGTAGGCGAGAAAATTCGGCATCGCCACGCGCGCCTCGCCCGCCGATTCGGCGACGGCCTTCACCAGGAGGTTCGGGCCGTTGCCGATGTACGTGTTGGCGCCCATGAACACCGCGCCGATGCTCACCGCAGCGAGCAGATGCGGCGCCTGTGCCGCCAGCGCGCCGAGGTCGCCACCCAGGCCGGCCCGATCCGCCGCCAGGGTGGCGAAGATCAGATACGTTGGCGCGTTGTCGAGCAGGCTCGACAGCGCGCCGGTGAGCAGGAACAGGCCGGCCGTCGTATCGACCGGCAAGCGCGGCGCCACCGCCTTCAGCGCCTCGATCGCCGGCACCATGGTGATGAAAATGCCGAGGAACAGGATCGCCACCTCGCGCAGCGGGCCGTACTGGAACGTGTTGGCCTGCCGCACCGCTGCCGGGGTTCCCCACAGCGACAGCCCGATGAGCGCGGCGAAGGCGATCTCGCGCCACGGCGACGGCACGCCGCTGGCGGAGGTAACGATGATGCCGAGCGCGAGGAGGAAGTTCACCGTTCCGTCGATACGCAGGTCGCGCCGCTCGATCTGATCGCGCAGCACATCCGCGCCCGACTCGCGTGCAAAGGCGCGCTGATCCCACCAGAAGAACATCGCCAGCAGGATGCCCTGCGCCAGCAGCCAGGCCGGCCACAGCCGCAGCGTAAAGAAGAACGGCACGCCGTTCAGGTAGCCGAGGTAGAGCGGCGGGTCGCCGAGCGGCGTCAGCAAGCCGCCGGTGTTGGACACCATCAGGATGAAGAAGACGACGATATGCGTCTTGTGCTTGCGCTCGCGGTTCGCGTCGAGCACCGGCCGGATGAGCAGCATCGACGCGCCGGTGGTGCCGATCAAGCTCGCCAGCACCGCGCCGATGGCCAGGAACGCGGCATTGACCAGGGGCGTGCCGCGCGGGTTGCCGCTGATGTGGACTCCGCCAGCGACGACGTACAGTGCCGCGATCAGCGCGATGAATGCGACGTATTCCTGCAGCCCATGGCCGATCTCGCCCAACGTGCCGGTAGCCGCCGCGTCAATCACCGCCGGCACGGCGCAGGCGAACGCCAATACGGCCGGCGCCACCGGATGCTCCCAGGCGTGCGGCACGACCATGGGCAGGATCGCGATGCCGAGGAGCATCGCCGCGAAGGGGAGGACGTGCAGAAGATCCATGCGGAGCGCTGGGAGGGGTGCGTGTAGCAGCTTCCGCGTCGCGAGGCGAGTTTCTTCCCTCAGCGCAGCCGCGCCACGGTGCCGATAGCGCTTGCTCTCCCCCAGGGGGGGCCGCAGCGTCTGGCGTCGGGGAGGCCCGATCCATGCTCAGCCTGTTCCCCGACAGCTGCAACGCCGATCGCGCCGCCGTTGCGCAGTGAGCGTTTCGGGCAACGCCACTTCATGACCGTCGATCCCGACGGACTGCTGGTCGACGTCGTGACGCTCCTCCCACCCTCCGCCGCCTTCCTGGCCACGCAACCGGTCGCCGCGCCGTGCCGCCCGCTCGGGCGCTTCCGGCCCTATTTCTCCGACTTCGAGCGCTGCGTCGCTGTGGCTGCCGCTGTGAATCCGGGCTCGCCCCAGCGGTCCGCATAGACCATCGACTCGACGGCCTTGCGCGCCACCGGCCCATGTCCGCGGCCGAGCGCGTACCCGATCGGCACGAAGGCGGCCGTCCCCCACGGCTCGGGGATCTGCAGCAGCGGCCGCACCTGCGCCTCGCAGACGCACAGAAGCGTCGTCAGCACGCAGCCGAGTCCCTCGGCGCGGCACGCCAGCAGGGCGTTCTGCACCGCCGGGTAGACGCTGGCGCCGCCGACGACCGACGGGCGTGGCAAGTTGAGGTCAGTGATCGTCATCAGCTCGGGGTTGAAGCAGAAGACCAGGATCACCGGCGCGGTGTCCAGGTGCGCCGCCAGATGATCGCCGGCCGCCAGCGCGCGCTCCCCCTTGGCGCGTCGCTCCCCCGGCAGCGCCCGCAGCGCCGCCCGCTGCCGTGCTGCGTAGGGCGTCCACGGTCCCTGATAGAGATCGCGCAGCGCCCGCTTGATGCCGGCGTCGCGCACAATCACCACCCGCCACGGCTGTCGGTTGCCGCCCGACGGCGCCCAGGTCGACGCTTCCAGCACGCGCCGCAGCGCCGCGTCCGGCACCGGGTCCGCCCTCAGCCGCCGCACCGCCCGCGTCGTCGCCATCGCCTCGTAGAGTTCCATGCCGACAGCGGAGCACAGCACGCCGGTTGTTGACCACCCCGCATCGGGCACGGATGGTGAGGCATGCCCGCGCACACCAATCGACTGATCGACGAGTCGAGCCCCTATCTCCTGCAGCACGCCCACAACCCCGTCGACTGGTACCCGTGGGGCGACGCGGCCTTCGCCCGCGCCCGCGCCGAGAATCGGGCGATTCTGCTCAGCGTCGGCTACTCCGCCTGCCACTGGTGCCACGTTATGGAGCGCGAGTCGTTCGAAAACCCCGCCATCGCGGCCTTGATGAACGAGCACTTCGTCAACGTGAAGGTCGACCGCGAGGAGCGCCCGGATGTCGACCACATTTACATGAACGCCGTGCAGATCCTCACCGGTCGCGGCGGGTGGCCGATGACCGTCTTTCTGACGCCCGAGGGCAAACCGTTCTATGGCGGCACCTACTTTCCGCCCGAGGACCGGCACGGCATGCCCGGGTTCCCGCGCCTGCTGACCGCCATCGCCGACGCCTATCGCAACCGACCCGATGAGGTCCGCACGTCGGTCGGCGAGATTCACGCCCGTCTCGCCGCGCTCGAGACGCACGCCAGCGGCGGCGAGGTGCCGGGCGTCGACGCGGTGCGCGCTGCTGCCGCCCAGCTCGCCCGCGCCGTCGACTGCGAATACGGCGGCATCGGCACGGCGCCGAAGTTTCCCAACACCGCAGCCTTCGATCTGCTGCTGCGCGGCGAGCCGCGGCAGGCGGAGCTGGCGCTCCTGACCCTGCGACGGATGGCCGAGGGCGGCATCTACGACCAGCTCGGCGGCGGCTTCCACCGCTACTCCGTCGACCAGCGTTGGCTGGTACCGCACTTCGAGAAGATGCTCTATGACAACGCGCAGCTCGTGCCGCTGCTCCTCGCCGCGTATCAGGCATCGGGCGAGGCGCTGTTCGCCCGCGTCGCGCGCCAGACGCTCGACTATGTCCGCCGCGAGATGCGCGATCCCAGTGGCGGCTTCTGGTCGACGCAGGACGCCGACAGCGAAGGCGAAGAGGGCCGCTTCTTCGTCTGGAGCGCCGACGAGGTCATGCAGATCCTCGGCGCCGAGGCCGGTGAACTGGCATGCCGGTACTGGGACGTCACGGCCGCGGGCAACTTCGAGGGCCACAACATCCTGCACGTCACCCGCTCCGTCGCGGACCTCGCCGGTCTCGCCCGCCGCGACGCAGCCGAGCTGCAGCAGGTGCTCGACACGTCGCGCGCAACGCTCTTCGCCGCACGCGCGCAGCGCGTCAAGCCCGGTCTCGACACCAAGGTACTGACGGCGTGGAACGGACTGATGGTCAGCGCCTTCGCGCGCGCCGCGGAAGTGTTCGGTGACGACGCCTATCGGCGGACCGCCCTCGACGCGGTGGCGTTCATCGAACGCGAGCTGCAGCGCGGCGAGCGCCTGCTCAGCACCTGGAAGGACGGCGTCGCCAAGCTGAACGGCTACCTCGACGATTACGTCTTTCTCGCCGCCGGCCTGCTCGACGTCTTCGAAGCCGTCCAGGACCGCGCTTATCTGGAGAAGGCCGCGCGGCTGATGGACAGCGCCGTGGCGCACTTCTGGGACCAGGACGAGGGCGGCTTCTTCTTCACCAGCGACGACCACGAGCAGCTCATCGTGCGCAGCAAGCCCGCCTACGACGGCTCGATTCCGTCCGGCAACTCGGTCGCGGCGCTGACCCTGCTGCGCCTGTCGCACCTCCTCGACCGCGCCGACTACCGTCACCGCGCCGAGGCGATTCTCCGCCTCTTCGCCGAGCCGATGCAGGCGCAGCCGTTCGGCTTCGCCGCCATGTTGGCGGCGGTGGACTTCCTCGCCGCGGGCCCGCGCGAGATCGCCGTCGTCGGCGACCCCGCCGATCCCGCCACGGCGGCGCTGCTCGCCCGCATCCGCCAGGCCTACCTGCCCAACCGCACGCTGCTGGTCCTCGATCCCACCTCGTCCGCCCCGCGCCCCGCCGTCCTCGCCGACAAGCGCGCGCTCGACGGAATGCCAACGGTGTACGTGTGCCACCGCATGACCTGCTCGGCCCCGGCGACGGAGTGGGACGCCGTGGCGGCGCTGCTGACGTGAGGGAGCTCCGATGATCTCCGGTCCACCACTCGGGCCCATCGTTCCGCTCGCCGCGCTGCTGGGCCCAGCGCTCGCCATCGATGGCAACGCCGTCGCCCTGGTCTCCGCCAGCGCGCGCTGGACCTACCGCGAGCTCGACGACGCGGCGGCACGCCTCGCCGCCGCTTATCTCGCGCGCGGCCTCGCCGCCGGCGATCGCGTCGCCTCCCTCCTGCCCAACTCACCGGAGCTGCTCATCCACTACCTCGCCTGCCTGCGCGGCGGATTGGTCGCGACGCCGCTCAACTACCGGTACGCGGTGCCCGAGATCGATCACGCCCTCGATACCGCAGCGGCGTCGCTGCTCGTCGCCGCGGCGGAGCGGCGCGACGATGTCGCGCGCTCCAGCGCGCGGCGCCTTGCGCTGGGTGTCCTCTGGCACGGCGCCGACGACGGCCTGCCGGCGCTGTGGTCGGCGGCCGCGCCGCGCGCGCTGCCCGCCCCGCCGCCGCAGCGCGAGGCCTTCGTGTTCTTCACCTCCGGCAGCACCGGTCTGCCAAAGGGCGTCACGCACTCGCACGCCAGCTTCGCCGCCCTGGTCGCCAGCGCTGCCGCCGCCGCCGGGCTCGTCGCCGGCGAGGTGGTACTGCCGGCCTCCTCGGCGTCGCACGTCGCGGCGATCTCGTTCTCCCTCGCCGCGCTCTCGGTTGGCGGCCGCGTCGTCGTCGCCCGTCGCGGCGACGCGGCCGAGGTGCTGCCGTTGCTGCGCGCCGAGCGCCCCGCCGTCCTCATCACCCTGCCAACGGCTCTGCTGTCGTTGATCCGCGACCATGGCGCGACGGCCGCCGACTTCGCCTCGGTGCGATGGTCCATCTGCGGCGGCGACAAGGTCTCGGGCGAGCTGGCGCGCGAATACATGGCCCTCGCCGGACGCATGATCGACGAAGGCTACGGCATGACCGAGACCGGCACGGCCATGTGCACCCCCGCCACTGGCCCGGTGTGCGAGGGGTCGGTCGGCTCCCTGGCGCCCGGGTTCACGGCCGAACTGCGCGACGCCGAGGGACGCGAAGTTCGGCGCGGTGACGACGGCCGCCTGTGGCTCCGCGCCCCGAGCGTCATGATTGGGTACTGGAACGCGCCCGCGGCGACCGCCGAGGTGTTGCGCGACGGTTGGATCGACACCGGCGACCTGATGCGCGCCGATGCCGAGGGATATTTCTGGTTCCGCGGCCGCCTGAAGCAGCTGATCATCCATGACGGCTCGAACATCGCGCCACAGGAGGTCGAGGAGGCGCTGCTGGCGCACCCCGCGGTGGCCGCCGCCGGCGTCGTCGGCATCCTCAACCCGCTGCATGGCGAGACCGTGCGCGCCTACGTTGCGGCGCGCGATCCGGCCGCGCGCCCGACGGCCCAGGCGTTGATGGAGTTTGTCCGCACCCGTATCGCGGCGTACAAGGCGCCCGAGGAGATCGTCTTCCTGGCCGAGCTGCCCCTCAACGCCACCGGTAAGGTCGACCGCGCCCGCCTCAAGCGCATGGCCGAGACCGCCGCGGGTGTCGCATGAGCGGGCGCGACGAGAAGCGCCGCATGCAGCGCGCGGACAAGCTAATCGACGACATCGTCGCCACCGGCCGTGCCCTCGAGACGAGCGGTGCCTCGATCGGTGAGCTCAAGCTCGTTTCCCGCGCCCTCGAAGAGATGCGCACGGCCATCGCCATGTTCGCGCCCTACCGCGGCGTCCGCAAGGTCGCGACCTTCGGCTCGGCGCGAACGCAGGAGGACGATCCGTACTTCCGCGCCGCTGAGCAGTTCTCCCGCGCCATTGCCGATGCCGGCTTCATGGTCATCACCGGCGCCGGCGGCGGCATCATGGAGGCGTGTAACCGCGGTGCCGGCCGCGACCGCAGCTTCGGCATCAACATCCGTCTGCCCTTCGAGCAGGGCGCCAACCCGGTGCTCGAAGGCGATGCCAAGCTGATGTCGTTCAACTACTTTTTCACTCGCAAGCTGTTCTTCATCAAAGAGGCGCACGCCGTGGTGCTCTTTCCCGGCGGCTTCGGCACGCACGACGAGGGCTTCGAGACGCTGACGCTGATCCAGACCGGCAAGTGCCAACTGATGCCGCTGGTGCTCCTCGACCAGCCGCGCGGCACCTACTGGAAAACGTGGCACCGCTACATCGAGGAGCACCTGCTGCGCCGCGGCATGATCTCCCCAGAGGACCTCGGGCTGTACCTCGTCACCGACAGCGTCGAGACCGCCGTCCTCGAGATCGCCCGCTTCTACCGCGTCTTCCACTCGGCGCGCTTCGTCGACGACCTGCTGGTCCTGCGCACCAATCTGCCGTTGCCACCGGCGCTGCTCGCCGACCTGTCGCGCGACTTCGCCGACATCCTCGGCGGCCATGCGGTCGAACCGTGCCCGCCGTTCGCCGTCGAGCGCGACGACCCCGCCACCCTCAACCTCCCCCGCGTCGCCCTCCACTTCGACCGGCGGAGCTACGGCCGGTTTCGGCAGTTCATCAACCGCGTCAACGGCGTATAGTGCGAAGATCCCCCTGCGGGCGCCTGGTGCGCTGAATCCCTGATCCGCGGCGAGCAGGCGCCCACGGCGGATGCCCTCCAGAGCTACGCGGGCGACGAGCCGAACAGCAGCCACACCGCGATCGCGACGATCCCGGTCAGCGCCGCGGCGCGGACGAGGAGGGCGCTCGGCGAGAGCGGCGCCGGCGTCCGACGCCGCGCCGGGCGGCGCCGCGCTATACGCGCAGGCGCACGCCGCACCACCTGCGTGGTCGCCTGCGCAGTCCCCGCCGTACGCTGACGCCGAGGCGTCCCGCCGCGCGACGCCGTGCGCAACGACGGGCTCGGCGTCGTCCCCGACCGCAAGCTCGCTCCCCCCATGAGAGGCGAAGGGAACGCACGGGCTGTGCCACAGGACGATGCACGGAAAACTCGTTGGTGGCCGCCGTGCGGAGTGACACAGCGCGGCGCTGGTCGCCGCGTCGTGTCACTCGCCGGTGACGGGACGCGTCACTCAGGCCGGGAAACTGAGCAGCCGGTGCGCATCCATCATCTTCTCGCGAATGGGCACGCCGATCGGACAGGAGCCTGTGCATGGGGCCGGGCAGGTGGCGCACAACATCGCATTGCGGTCGAGCTTGGCGTAGAGACGCATGCCTTCCTTCTCCCAACCGTAGTCGCGGAAGTACATGCGATGCCGCAGGACGTCGTTGATGGCCAGCTGTTCGGGACACGACGACAGGCATTTGCCGCAGTGCGGCTGGCAGTAATCGCCGCGCGTGAGGTGGTCGTAGCGATCGAGCAGGGCGACGTCGGCGGTCTTCGGCAGCGCTCCCGACGCCGCCAGGTACTCGTCGAGTTGCTCGGGTTGCCAGAACGATACCACCAGGGCGGAAACGTCGGGATTTGACAGGACCCAGCGAAAGGCGGCCTGCGAATAGGCGGCGCGTTCATCGCGGAAGTCCGCCAGGTTGGTGTGCATGGCTCCCTTGAGGGTCTTCATCGCGACGATGCCGACGTCCGCTTTCTTCGCCTTGTCGAGGATGTGGCCGAAGCTCGGCCACATGCCGAAATGGTAGGCGAGCATCATGACGTCGAAGCGGCCGGAGTCGATGGCCGCATTCGCCACCTCCTCGAGATTCGGCGTGTGCGTGCTGACGCCGAGAAAGCGCGCCTTGCCCTGCTCCTTCAAGCGATCGAAGGCTTCGTGGATGTTCGGCGCCATGAGGCGCTCGACGCGGTCGCAGGAGTGGATGTGGATCAGGTCGACATGGTCGGTCTGCAAGCGCTGCAGGCTCGCGTCGATGGCGGCGATGATCTCCGGCACCGGCGTCTCGTTCTTCAGGTGCCCATCAGCGACGCAGAACTTGGTGGCGAGGAACATCTTGTCGCGTTGACCCTGGATCGCCTTGCCGAGGATATGCTCGGAGTTGTTGCCGGAGTAATCGGGTGACGTATCGAAGTAATTGACGCCGCGCTCGATGGCGGCGCGCGCCAGGTCGACGGCGCGAGCGGCGCTGTCAACCTCCAGGCCGTCGGCACCGATCCGCCCGGCCCCGAGCGAGATGTCGGAGACCATGGCGTTGGTGCGGCCGAGGCGGCGGTAGTTGCGGATGCGGGCGCCCGCCCACTCCTGCCGCGGCGTCTGGGCGGTGAACTCGACGTCGGAGCGGAAGAAGTCGCGCCCGACCGGCACCCACTTGCGGTTCGACAGCACCGCGGCGCCGAGCCCGCCCGCGGCGGCGGCGACCGTGGCGCCGGTGGCGCCAAGGGTCCGCAGGGCGACGCGGCGGCCGGCCCCCTCGCGCGAGAGGATCCGCGCGGACTTGTCGGCCGGCAGCGGCTCCCACAGGCCGCGCGGCGGGCAGTGCTCGCAGACCGGTTGGTGGCGCCGGAAGAAGGCCGCGACGAGGGCCAGTCCCAGGGTCGCGAGCGGCGGCACGAGCTTCCACAGATCCAGCCGGCTGCGATCCATGCCCTCGGCCAGGTCGTGGAGAAGCTGGCCGCCGAGCGTGTAGGCGAGCAACAGACCGAGAGCGAAGAGGATGGCGACGATCGGGCGACGGACGCGGATCACTCGTGGGCGTTGTTCGCCGCCGCAGTGCGGACAGCTCATGGGGTTCCTCCCGTGCGTTGCGCGGACCCTAGCCCGCGGCGCGTGCCTGTGTCCACGCGCTGGGACGCGTTCTGGATCGCCGCGTCCGCTGCAGGGCGCGGCGGCCGCCGCGCCCGCCGCTCACTGCGCCCCGAGCCAACGGCGATCGAGCTCTTCCAGGAACCCCGATTCCTCGAGCGCCAGCAGGGCCAGGTTGATGCGCAGCCGCAGCGGACTCTGGTGCTGCAGCGCGAAGGCGAAATAGGCGCGTTCGAAGCTGTTGTCGATCACGTCCACTCCGGCAGTCGGATGCTGGGCGACCCACCACGCCAGCGCCGGCGCGCTGTGTACGAATGCTCGGGTCTGGCCGCTGGTGACGGAGGCCGCCCCGGCATCGACGTCGTTTACCGTGATCACCTGGAAGCCGCGGCGGCTCAACCAGCCGACCTGGAACGTCCCGACGACGGCCGCCACCGGCCGCCCGCGCAGGTCGTCCAGGCCCTGGATGCCAGAATCGAGCCTCCGCACCGTCACCACCGCCGCCACGGCGGCCGTGAAGTAGGCCACCACCGCCGTCCCGAGGAACATCCAGGCGATGGTCAGCACGCGGTTGAAGACGCCGGGCAACAGGCGGCGGTCGAGCTGTCCCTTCAGGAGCGCGCCGGCGGCGACGTAGATCGCCTCCACCATTCCTTCAGCGCGTCCCTCGGGAAAATTCTCCGTGTCATGTCGGCGCGCCAGGGCGTATATCAGCACGCTCATGCCGGCCAGCAGCACCAGGATCCCGAGCCCGAGCCGGACGTGTGCCGGTGTCGCCACTTCGGCGAGGGTGTCCGACAGGGTTGCGGCGCGGCCCTCGCTGACCAGCATGCGCAGCCCCGTGCGGAAGAACGGGTGGCTGAAGTCGATGCGGCCGGCGCGCTCGCGCGTGACGGTAATGTCACCGACCCCGACATCCGCACGCCCGGCCGCCAGCGCCGCGACAATGTCGTCGGCGTCGGCGGCGCCGCTGATCTGCCAGTCGATGCCCGCCTGGCGCGCGACCTCGGTCCACAGGTCGATCGCCCAGCCGGACCAGCGCTCCCCGTCGCGCACCACGAAGGGCGGGTCGGCGAGTACCAACACCCGCTGACGCGCCCCGGTGGCGCCCTCGCCCGCCTCGGCGCCATGACTCGGCAACGGCGCGCCGACGAGCGGCACGATAAGGAGCAGGACCCAGCGCCGCATGCTCGCTGCCGGCCTCCGGCTCAGACCGACAGGGGCTCGTCGGGCGGCCCGCCGTCGCCGTCGTCAGAGTCCGGGCCCTCCCCGGAATCGTCGCCGGCCTCCTCGCCGTCCTTCAGCTCGGCGAGACAGGCGAGACCGACCACCTTCTCGCTCTCGGCGAGACCGATGAGGCGCACGCCCTGCGTGTTGCGTCCGATGACCGAGATGCCGCGCACCGGCATGCGGATCACCTTGCCGCCGTCGGTGATCAGCATCACGTCACTGTCCTCGTGCACCATGCGCACGCCGACGACGCGCCCCACCCGATCGGTGACGTTCATGGTGATGATGCCCTTGCCGCCGCGGTTGGTGAGGCGGTACTCGACCAGCGCGGTGCGTTTGCCGTAGCCCTTCTCGGCGACGGCCAGCAGCGTCGTGTCCGGCGTCACGACGTCGACCGCGACGACGGCGTCGCCCTCGTCGAGTTGTATGCCGCGCACGCCGGCCGCATTGCGGCCCATCGCGCGTACGTCGCGCTCGCGGAAGCGGATCGCCTGTCCGGCGGCGGTGGAGAGGATGACGTCCTGCGCGCCGTCGGTGAGGCGCACGCCGATCACTTCGTCGCCCTCGTTGATCTTGATGGCGATGATGCCCGACGGGCGCGGATTGGCGTAGTCCTCGAGCGCGGTCTTCTTCACCGTGCCGTCCTTGGTGGCGAACAGCACATAGGTGGCGGGAGTGAACTCGCGCACCGGCAGGAATGCGGAGACCTTCTCATTGGGCCGCAGGTTGAGCAGATTGACGATCGCCTTGCCGCGCGCGGCGCGCCCGGCGAGGGGCAGCGCATGGACCTTGATCCAGTGCAGCGTACCGCTGGTGGTGAAGACGAGGATGAAGGCATGCGTCGAGGCGACGAAGAGGTGCTCGATGAAGTCCTCGTCCTTGGTCGTCGCGCCGATCTTGCCACGCCCGCCGCGCCGCTGGGCGCGGTACTCGGCGACCGGGTTCCGCTTGATGTAGCCCTCGTGGGACACCGTGACGACCATGTCCTCTTCGGCGATCAGGTCCTCGATGTCGATGTCGGTCGCCCCGTCGACGATCACCGTCCGACGCGCGTCGCCATGCTGCTCACGCACCTCGCGCAATTCGGTGACGATGATCTTCAGGACCTCGCGCTCGTCGCCGAGGATCTCCTGGTAGCGCGCGATGAGCTGCAGCACCTCGGCGTGCTCGGCGAGAATCTTGTCGCGCTCGAGGCCGGTGAGGCGCTGCAGGCGCATGTCGAGAATCGCCTGCGCCTGCAGTTCGCTGAATCCAAACTGCTGCATCAAGCCGGCGCGCGCCGCCGCCGGGTCGCCGGCGGCGCGAATCAGCGCGATCACCGCGTCGAGTTGCTCGAGCGCGATCTTCAGGCCTTCGAGGATGTGCAGACGCTCCTGCGCCTTGCGCAGGTCGAAGGCCGTCCGCCGGACGATGACTTCCTTGCGATGGTCGAGGAAGACGAGCAGCGCGTCCTTCAGCGAGAGCTGCTTCGGACGCCCGCCGACGATCGCCAGCATGTTGACGCCGAAGGTGTCCTGCAACTGCGTCATCTTGAAGAGTTGGTTCTGCACCACCTCCGGCACCGCATCGCGCTTGAGCTCGATGACGACGCGCATGCCCTCGCGGTCCGACTCGTCGCGCAGGTCGCTGATTCCCTCCAGGCGCTTCTCGTGCACCAGTTCGGCGATGCGTTCGATCAGCCGCGCCTTGTTCACCTGGTACGGCAGCTCGCGGACGATGATCTTGACCTTGGACTTCTCGCCGCCTTCCTCGATCTCGACCTTGGCGCGCACCACCAGCGAGGCGCGGCCGGTCTCGTACGCGTCGCGAATGGCGCGCCGGCCGTGCAGAAAGCCCGCGGTCGGGAAGTCCGGGCCCGGAATAAACTGCATGAGCTCGGCGACGGTCAGGGCGGGGTTCTCGATCAGCGCGATCAATCCGTCCACCACCTCGCAGAGATTGTGCGGCGGAATGTTGGTCGCCATGCCGACGGCGATGCCGGAGGAGCCGTTGATCAGCAGGTTGGGAATGCGCGCCGGCATGACGACCGGCTCGCGCGTCGTCTCGTCGTAGTTCGGCGTGAAGTCGACCGTCTCCTTGTCGAGATCGGCCAACAGCTCGCTGGCGATGCGCGCCATGCGCACTTCCGTGTAGCGCATGGCGGCGGGCGGATCGCCGTCGATGGAGCCGAAGTTGCCCTGGCCGTCGACCAGCGGGTAGCGCAACGAGAAGTCCTGCGCCATGCGCACGATGGTGTCGTAGACCGCCGAGTCGCCGTGCGGGTGATACTTGCCGATCACGTCGCCGACGATGCGCGCCGACTTCTTGTACGCCTTGTTCCAGTCGTTGTTCAGGTCGTACATCGCGAACAATGCGCGGCGATGCACCGGCTTGAGGCCGTCGCGCGCGTCTGGCAGCGCGCGCGACACGATGACGGACATGGCGTAGTCCATGAAGGACTGCCGCATCTCGTCTTCGATGGAGACGGGAAGCGTGAACTTGCTCGGGTTAGACATCGAGGTTCTTCACCGACAGGGCGTGGTCTTCGATGAACTTGCGCCGCGGCTCGACCTCGTCGCCCATCAGGGTCGAGAAGATCTCGTCGGCCGCGTACGCGTCCTCGACCCGCACCTGCAGGAGCGTACGCGTCTCGGGGTTCATCGTCGTCGCCCACAGCTGCTCGGGGTTCATCTCGCCGAGGCCCTTGTAACGCTGGATGTCGAGCCCCTTGCGCGCCTGCGCCAGGATGTCGGCCACCGCAGCGCCGAGCGTCGCCGCGCCGCTGGTCTTCTCCCCGGCGACGATGGTGAACGGCGCCGCACCGGCAACGCGCAACTCGCGCGCCAGGCGCTGCAGCTCCGCGAATTCGGGACTGGCACAGAACGGCGCGTCGATCTGCGTCGCCTGGGCGCTGCCGTTCTGCTTGACCCGGACGAGTAGGCGCACCCCCCCGTGCTCGGCGTCGTCGGCAAGGTCGATGCACACCGGATCGAGCTCCGGCGCGGCGGCGAGGATGCGTTCCTGCAACCGGGCGATGAGCGGCTCGAGCGCGACGCGGTCGGCGAGCAGGGCCGCGCCGAGCTGTTCCTCGGCCACGAGCGCGGCGACGACGTCGCGCTGCTTCTTCTGGCGGGCGACGATATCGAGTACGTGGTCGAAGCGCGTGCGGTGCTTGATCAGCTGCTGCAATGCGGCGCCGCGCACCGCCTCGCCGCTGGCGCCGCGCAGTTCCGTATCGCGGGTGCCCAGATCGAGGAGATGCTCCTCCAGCGCGTGTTCGTCCTTCAGGTACTGCTCGGCCTTGCCCTTCTTGACGCGGAACAGAGGTGGCTGGGCGATATGGATGTGCCCGTGCTCGATCAGCTCCGGATAGTGGCGGAAGAAGAAGGTCAGCAAGAGGGTGCGGATGTGCGACCCATCGACATCGGCGTCGGTCATGAGGATGACCGTGTGGTAGCGCAGCTTGGCGAGATCCTTTTCCTCCGGCCCGATGCCCATGCCGAGCGCCGTGATCAGGACGCGGATCTCGTTCGACGACAGCATCTTGTCGAAGCGCGCCTTCTCGACATTGAGGATCTTGCCGCGCAGCGGCAGGATCGCCTGGTTCTTGCGGTCGCGCCCCTGCTTGGCCGAGCCACCGGCCGAATCGCCCTCGACAATGTAGATCTCGGACAGCGCCGGATCGCGCTCCTGGCAGTCGGCGAGCTTGCCGGGCAACGCCGCCGAGTCCAGCGCACCCTTGCGGCGCGCGAGATCCTTCGCCTTGCGGGTGGCGTCGCGCACGCGCGCCGCGTCGAGACACTTCATCGCGATCTGCTTGGCCTCGAGCGGGTGCTCCTCGAGGTACTCGCCGAGCTTCTCGTTGACCAGGGCCTCGACGAAGCCGCGCACGTCGCTGTTCCCCAGCTTGGTCTTCGTCTGGCCCTCGAACTGCGGATGCGGCAGCTTGACGCTCACCACCGCGGTCAGTCCCTCGCGCGTGTCTTCGCCCAGTAGCGCCGTGTCGTTGCTCTTCAGCAGACCCGCCGCGGTCGCATAGGCGTTCAACGTTCGGGTCAGCGCGCCCTTGAAGCCGGTGAGGTGCGTGCCCCCCTCGGTGGTGTTGATGTTGTTGGCGAACGAAAAGATCGACTCGGCGTAGGTCTCGTTCCACTGCAGCGCCGCCTCGATCTCGACGCCCTCACGGGAGCCGACGAGCGACACCACCGACTGGTGGATCGGCGTCTTGGCGCGGTTGAGGTGGCGGACGAACTCCTCGATGCCGCCCCTGTACAGGAACTCCTGCCGCTTCTCCGTCGCCTGTTCGCTGATGACGATACGCACGCCGCGATTCAGGAACGCGAGCTCGCGCAGACGCTGCGACAGGATGTCGAAATTGAACTCCGTGCTTTCGAAGATCTCGCTGTCGGGCTTGAACGACACCTGCGTCCCGGTCTGGTCCGTGGTGCCGATCTCGGCCAGCGGCGCTTCCGGCTTGCCGCGGTGGTAGCGCTGCGCGTAGACCTTGCCGGCGCGCTTGATCTCGATCGCCAACGTTGCGGACAGGGCGTTCACCACCGACACGCCGACGCCGTGCAGGCCGCCGGAGACGGTGTACGCGCCGCTGTCGAACTTGCCGCCAGCGTGCAACTTGGTGAGCACCACCTCGGCGGCGGAAATGCCCTCCTTGCGGTGAATCTCGACCGGGATGCCGCGCCCGTCATCGGTGACGGTGACGGTGCCGTCGATATGCAGCATCACGTCGATGTCGGTGCAGCAACCAGCCATCGCCTCGTCGATCGAATTGTCGACGACCTCGAACACGAGATGGTGCAGGCCGCGCTCGGCGGTGTCGCCGATGTACATGCCGGGACGCTTGCGCACCGCCTCGAGACCCTCGAGGACGGTGATCATTTCTGCCCCGTAATCGCCCGTCGGCGCGCCTATTTTCGGCTCGTTTTCCTGCTCAGACATGCCGCGTTCCATGCGCCGTTTGTAATCCGTGCAAGGCTAGCACGGACGGAGGTCTGAATAAAGGTGAACGGATAAAAGATATCCGTTCCAAATCAACACGTTACAACCGTTCGCGGGGGTTGATTCAGGGCCCTGTCTGAGGCCCCTCGCCGAGCGCCCGGTGCGGCGCTTCTCTAGAGCCGCATGGGCATGACGATATACCAGTAATCTGCGTCTCCGCCGGTGCGGACGACGGCCGGGCTGACCTCGTCGTTCAGGCCGATTTCGACGCGTTTATCGGTCGGCAGAACGGCCAGAACATCGAGCAGATAGCGGGCGTTGAAGCCGATGCCGACCGGGCCGCCGTCGTAATCGATTTCGATTTCCTCTGCGGCTTCGCCGACGTCCGGATTGATGGTCGTCAACTCGAGCTTGGGCCCGTCGATAAGCAACTTGACTCCGTGCGTGCGCTCGCTCGACACGATCGACACGCGGCGCAGGGCCGCGTGCAGCGCGCCCGCATCCACCAGCGCGTGGCGCTCGGATTTCGACGGCACAACCTGGGTGTAATCAGGGAACTCGCCCTCGATGAGCCGCATCGACATGCGCACGCCGCCGCGGCTGGCATGCGCGACGCCGCCATGGACGCTGATCTCGATGGGTTCCGCGCCGTGCTCGAGCACCTTGCGCAGTTCGAGCACCGCCTTGCGCGGAATCGTCACCGCTTGCGCCAGCGTCACGTGCTCCACCGCGCGGGTGATCATGGCCAGGCGATGGCCGTCGGTGGCCACCATGCGCAGGCGGCCGTCGTCGCTGCGCTCGACGTGGATGCCGTTCAGGTTGATGCGCGTCTCGTCGGCCGAAACCGCGAACAGGGTGTACTCGATCATCTCGATGAACGTCTCGGCGCTCACCCGGACGCCCGCAGCATCCGTCGGCGGCTCGGGCATGGCCGGAAACTCGCGCGCGTCGAGTCCGACGAGGCGAAAGCGCGACTTGCCGGCGGACACCTCGATCCAGTGGTTGTCCTGCTGGCGAACCTTGATCTCCCCGTCGGGAAGCTCGCGAATCATCTCGAAGAGCTTGCGCGCGCCGGCGGTCAACGCGCCCTTCTTCTTCACCGTCGCGGCACACTGTCGGCGCACGGCAATCTCCTGATCCGTCGCGGCCAGCACGACGCCGTCGCCGTCGCTCTGGATCAGGACGTTGCCGAGGATCGGGATCGTCGTGCGGCGCTCGACGATGCCCTGGGTGAGGTACAGACCGGCGAGAAACTCGCTTCGCTGGATGGTGAATTCCATGCGTCACCGCCCGCGCGCCGAGGCGCTTCTTCTCTTCTTGGTTAAAGAAATTAAAGAACTAGTACGTAGTAAGGCCTGTGGATCTGTGGAAAGCGTTGAACGACAAGGGGTAGACGCTACCCGGGGTGCGGAGAGATCCCGCGCGGTCCCGTCCGGTTGCCGGAGCACTCCCTGCTCGCTCACATCCCCTCCACCACTTCTCCGCACGTAATCCACAGCGGCTGTTCACTCATTGCACTTCAGCTCGGGCGTTCCAAGAGCCGCTCGAGGCGCTCGACGGAGGCCTGAAATGTCGGGTCCTCGCGGACCTTCCGCTCGATGACCTGGACGGCGTGGATGACCGTCGAGTGGTCGCGGCCGCCAAAGCGGTCGCCGATGACCGGGAACGACGCGTTCGTGTGGCGGCGGCAGAGGTACATCGCCACCTGGCGCGGCACGGCGATGGTCCGCGTGCGGCGCTTCGAGCGCAAGTCGGTCGGGCGGATGCGGAAGAATTCGCAGACCACCTTCTGGATCGATTCGATCGTCACCACTCGGTCGGCGCGGTCGCGCAGGACGTTCTGCAGCACCTCGCGCGCGAAGTCGACGGTGATCGGACACTTGTTGAGCGAGGCGAACGCCCCCAGGCGGGTGAGGGAACCCTCGAGCTCGCGCACGTTCGAGTCGATGTTGGTGGCGAGGTACAACGCCACCTCCTGCGGGATCTCGATGCCCTCGAATTCCGCCTTCTTCTCCAGGATCGCGACGCGTGTCTCGATGTCGGGCGGCTGGATGTCGGCGATCAGTCCCCACTCGAAACGACTGCGCAGCCGCTCTTCGAGATCGGGGATCTCCTTCGGAAACTTGTCCGAGGTGAGGACGATCTGGTGGTGGGCGTCATACAGCGAATTGAAGGTGTGGAAGAACTCCTCCTGGGTGCGTTCGCGGCCGGCGAGGAACTGTACGTCGTCAACGATCAACACATCGACGCGGCGAAAGCGCGACTTGAACTCGTCCATGCGATCGCGCCGCAGGGCGGCGATGAGCTCATTCATGAACGACTCGGAGGACAGGTAGACGACCCGCGCATCCGCACGGCGGTCGAGGACCTGGTGACCGATGGCGTTGACGAGATGTGTTTTTCCGAGCCCAACGCCGCCGTAGATGAACAAGGGGTTGTAGTGGTCGCCCGGCTGGTTGGCGACCGCCTTCGATGCCGCGTGCGCGAACTGGTTGCTGCCGCCGACGACGAAGTTCTCGAAGGTGTACTTGGGCAGCAACGCCGAGCGCCGCGCCGCCGACTTCTCCGGGCCTGGCGGCGCCGGCGCGACGGGGAAGAGCTCCTGCTGCGCGCCAGAGGGCACGGTCAGCGTCAGGCTGCGCACCGCACCGCCGCTCACGCGCTCCAGGGTGCGCTCGAGGGAGTCGAGACATCCGTCACGGACGACGTCGGCGACCAGCTTGCTGGGCGCCTCGACGACGATGGCGTCGCCGCGCAGGGCCACCGGCCGGAGCTGCCGCACGACGGCGCGCAGATTCGCGTCGACGAGCTCCTCGGTTACCGAGTCCACCGCCGCACGCCACGTCTTGTCCATAGGAAGCCGGAATGGTTGTCAACAGGTGGTAACGGTCGAAAAACCCACGTAAATCAGGCATTCAAACCACTGGCCAAGCCGTCTCTCCACAGCGTAGTCCACAGGCTGTCAGGGGTCCGAATCGAGCTGGAATATGTGGAGAATCCCGGCCGCCGGAGGCGACGGGGGGGACTCGTCTAACGCGTTCACGTAACGGGAGCAAGAAGAATCTCGCCGGCGGATTGACCCCCCGGGTGGGGTCGATATAGCCGCGACACATGCAGCGCAAGATTTCTCAGAAACTCTTTGCGCAGGCCGCGGCGCATATTCCTGGCGGCGTCAACAGCCCGGTGCGGGCCTGGAAGGCGGTGGGGGGTGATCCCGCCTTCATCGTGCGCGCCGCCGGCGCGAGGATCACCGACGCCGACGGCAACACCTACATCGACTACGTCGGCTCATGGGGCCCGATGATCGTCGGACACGCCCACCATCAGGTGCTGCGCGCCATCCACGAGACGATGAAACTCGGCACCAGCTTCGGCGCCCCGACGCCGCGCGAGATCGAGATGGCGCGCCGGCTGGTCGGGGCCCTGCCGTCGCTCGAGCAGGTGCGCCTGGTGTCGTCGGGCACCGAGGCGACGATGACCGCCATTCGCCTGGCGCGCGCCGCGACTGGGCGGCCGAAGATCGTCAAGTTCGACGGCTGCTATCACGGCCACGCCGACGCGCTGTTGGTCCGCGCCGGGTCCGGGGCGATGACACTCGGCGTACCCGACAGCGCCGGCGTGCCGGAGGCGATCGCCAGCCTGACGCTGGTGGCGCGATTCAACGACCTCGCCGAGATCGAGGCGCGGTTCGCCGCCGAGGGCGATGCGATCGCCGCGGTGATCGTCGAGCCGGTGGTCGGCAATATGGGCCTGGTGCATCCCAAGCCTGGTTTCCTGGAGGGTCTGCGCGCGGTGACCGCTCGGCACGGCGCCCTGCTGATCGTCGACGAGGTGATGACCGGCTTCCGCCTTGCCTGGGGCGGGGTGCAGGTGCCGATGGGAATCACCCCCGACCTCACCTGTCTGGGCAAGATCATCGGCGGCGGACTGCCGCTGGCGGCGGTTGGGGGCCGGCGCGAGGTGATGCAGTTGTTGGCGCCGATCGGCGCGGTCTACCAGGCTGGAACGCTGTCGGGGAATCCCTTGGCCGTCAGCGCCGGATTGGCGACGCTGGACCTGCTCGACCGCCCGGGCATCTACGAAACGCTCGAGCGGCGCGGCGCGCACCTCGCGGCCGGTCTCGACGACGCGTTGCGTCGGCGCCGCGTGCGCGGCTGCGTCAACCGCGCTGGGTCGATGTGGACGCTCTTCTTCGGCGTCGACGCGGTGCACGACGCCGACCAGGCCCGCGGTGCCGACACGGCGGCCTTCGGACGGTTTTTTTCCGCCATGCTGGCGCGCGGTATCTACCTGCCGCCGTCGCAATTCGAGGCGGCGTTCATCTCCCTCGCCCATAGCGAGGCCGACATCGACGCGACGATCGCCGCCGCCGAGGCGGCCCTGGGGGAGGTGTGACGATCGCGCGCCCGGCCAGGCCGCGCCCGCGGTGCGGCGGAGCCGAGGCCGCCGCATGAACCTCGATCGCGACAGCCTGCTCAACTCCGGCCGCTACCTCGCCCTCGGCTTCCAGATCGCCGGCTCGATCGTCGGCGGGCTGGTCGCCGGGTACTACCTGGACGCCTGGCTCGGGTCGGCGCCGCTCCTGACGCTGCTGTTCGCGCTCGGCGGCCTGTTCGGCGCCATGCGTCTCTTGCTTTGGTCGCTCAAAAAACCTACCCGTTGACGGTTCCATGAATTCCCGGCTGCGCGAGATCGAGCGGCTCCATGTGGGCATGCTGGCGGTGGGTGTCGCCGCCGCTTGGCTGTCCGGGTGGAGCGCGGCCCCGAGCCTGCTGCTCGGCGGCGCCGTGATGGGCCTGAACTTCTGGCTCATGCGGCAACTCGGCGCCCGCCTGCTGACGCCGGCACGCGCCCAACAGCCCGGGCTGGTGATGCTCCTCCTGCTCGCCAAGTTCGCCGTGCTGGTCGGTCTGTTGGCGCTGCTCTTCTGGCGCGCCCCGATCGAGCCGCTCGGCTTCGCCGTCGGCGCGACGCTGCTGCTCGTTGCGTGTGTCGTCGCGACACTGCGCGCGCCGCAGCCGGCCCTTTCCTGATTCGAGGCACCCGCACATGGCAGCAGGCACCGAACACGGCTTCACCTGGATGCAGATCATTCCCGGGCTCAACCACCTGCCCGATCACGTGGCGACCGCCGGCGTCGTGACCGCGGCGCTGATCGGCTCCGCCCTCCTCGCGCGCCGCCAGCTGGCGCGCGCCGGCGACGCGGCGGTGGTGCCCGATGGGACGCTCACCGCGCGCAATTTTTACGAGGTGTTCGTCGAGCAGTTCACCGGTCTGGTCGACGGCATCGTCGGTCGCGACTCGCGCCAATACGTGCCGCTGTACGGCGCCATCTTCCTCTTCATTCTCGCCAACAACCTGATCGGCCTGATTCCGGGCCTGCTGCCGCCGACCAGCAACGTCAACACCACGCTCGGCCTCGGCCTGCTGTCGTTCGTGATGTACAACGTCTACGGCATCCGCAAGCACGGCGTCGGCTACCTGAAGCACTTTCTCGGGCCAATCTGGTGGCTGGTGTTCCTGATGCTGCCGCTGGAGATCATCGACAACGTCCTGCGGCCGCTGACGCTCAACCTGCGTCTGTTGATGAACATGTTCGCCGATCACCTGGTGCTCGACATCTTCACCGACCTCACCAAGCTGTTCGTTCCGGTGCTCTTCTACATGCTCGGGACCTTCGTCTCCGTCATCCAGGCCTTCGTCTTCACGCTGCTGAGTCTGGTGTACGTCGCGCTGGCGACGGCTGGGCACGGCCACGACGAGGAACACGGACACGGCGAGCCGCAACACTGATCGACATCAACCCAGCGGGACTCGCGCGGCCGAGGTGGTGGCGAGGAGGACAGAGAGGCGTGGCCTCACGCGAACCCGCATACCGCACGAAGGAGGATACACACGATGCGCAACTCTCTGATCAAGGCGAGCACGCTCCTGCTGGGCGTCATCGTCCCGAGCCTGGCGATGGCCCAGGAGGCGTCGGGCGTCGGCGTCGGTGACGGCCTGATCGCCGTCGGCGCCGGCCTCGGCATCGGCATCGCCGCCGTCGGCGCCGGACTGGGCCAGGGTAAGGCCGTGGCCTCGGCGATGGAGTCGATCGGTCGCAACCCGAACGCCGCGGATCGCATCCAGACGCCCCTGATCATCGGTCTCGCCTTCATGGAAGCCCTGGCGATCTACGCCCTGGTGATCGCGTTCTTCCTCCAGGCCAAGGTCGGCTGAGCCGATTCGTCCGACGCAACACCGACGCGGGCGGGGACGCAGGTCCCCGCCCCTTTGTTTTCGGCTCCGGCGCGAGTAAAGCCGCGCCATGTCCCCCGTCGTCGCCGGCACCATTCTGCGCGGCACACGCACCACGCTCACGGCGGTGCCGGTCGACAAGCTGCGCGCCAACCCGGCACAACCGCGTCGGCACTTCAATGCCGAGGCGCTGGCCGAACTCGCCGCTTCGATCGCGCAGCACGGCATCCTGCAGCCGATCATCATCAAGCGCGCCGCTGACGGCTTCATGATAATGGCCGGCGAGCGGCGCTTCCGCGCCGCGCTGTTGGCCGGGCTAACGACCCTTCCGGCCCTGGTGCGCGACGACGATCCGATGGAGATCGCGATCATCGAGAACCTGCAGCGCGAGAACCTGACGCCGCTCGAGGAGGCTGAGGGGTTGGGCGCGCTGATCGATCAGTACGGGTATACGCACGAGGTCCTCGCCGAGCTGATCGGCAAGAGCCGGCCGTACGTCAGCAACACGCTGGTGCTGCGGCGCCTGCCGGCGGCGATCAAGCAGGCCGTGCACGCGGAGCCGGACGTGTCGCGCGAGATCCTCATCTCCCTGGCGCGCGCCGAATCGCCCGAGAAGCAAGAGACGCTGTGGCGCCTGACGCGGGCGCGCAAGCTTTCGGTGCAGCGCTTCCGCTCCGAGCAGGCGGGCGAACCGGTGGCGCGCAACGAGATCGCCGACCTGGCGCGCCTCGTGCGTCGCCTCGGTCGGAAACTGCGCGCGCTCGACACGGCGACGCTGGCCGAGCCGGAACGCCTCCAGCTCGCGCGCCTGCTGCGCCGCGCCCAGGGGCGCATCGTCAAGACGCTGGCCAGCGTCTGAGCCAGACGCGCGGTCAGTGCGCCAACGCCGTGCGCACCGCCGGTAGCCGCGCCGCCAGCGCGGCGTAGTCGACCGGCATCAGACGCAGCGCCGAGACGTTGAGCAGCCCCGGTGGCGCGGCCGCGTCGGGGGCGACCACGAGCGTGTTGCGCGCCAGCGCCAGGCGAAACGCCTGCGGCGGTGCGAGCAGGTACTGCGCCAGCTGCAGTGCGCTGGGGGTCGCGGCGCCGCGCCGCGTCACCGCCACCAGCGACGGCAGGACGAAGGCGCCGCTGCCGTCCGCGTCCTGATCCGGCACGACGATGACCAGGCGCACCGCCTGCGCTTGCGCCGCCGCGGCGCGGTCGCTGTCGAGCAACGCCAGCGGGCGCTGGCCGTCGACGAGCGCCGCGACGACCGCGTCGTCGTCGGCGACGAGCAGGGCGCCGCCGGCGCGCAGCCGCGCGAAGAACGCCGCCCCCGCGTCGTCACCGAGCCGGTCGAACAGCGCCGCGGCATGCCAGGCGGCGGCGCCGCGGGCGGGGTCGGCGAGGACCAACTGGCGCGCCTGGGCGGCATCCGCGAGGGCGGCGACGCGGGTCGGCGCGCTGGCCTCGGCGATGCGGTCGGGGTCGTAGACGAGGACGCGTGCGACGGCGTCGGTGGCCGCCCAGCGCCGCCGCGGATCGACGAGGGACGGCGGCCGGTCGGCCGCCTCGATGCCCGGCAGCGGCGCCAGTTCGCCCGCCGCCGCCAGCCCGAGCACGCGCTCCGGATCGCTGTCCCAGAGCAGGTCGGCGTCCGCGACCTTGGTGCGAACGATGGTCGCCTGCTGCGCGACCAGACCGTCGCGCAGCAGCGGCCGGGCGACCGACTCGGCGACGTCCGTGGCGAGGTTCACCGGCGTCGGTTCGCGGCTGCAGGCGGCGAGCAGACAGGCGAGGAAAAAGACGGCGCGGCGCATGCCGAGGGTGTAGCAGACGGACGGCCCGATCCGAGGCGCCCAGAGTCCGTCGCGCGCGCCCCCCATAGACCGCCGCCGACTCCGTGCTAGCGTCCGACGCATGGCGACTGGTGAAGCGCACTACGACCGCGCCGTCGACTGCATTGCCGAGGGTGACCTCGACGGCGCCGTGGCGGCCTACCGCGACGCGCTGGCGATCGACGCGGATTACGCCGACGCACTGGAAGGCCTGTCGATGGTGCTTGCCGACCTCGGCCGCTTCGACGAGGCGATCGCCGCGGCCGAGCGCGCCGCCGCGTTGATGCCGGAGGAGATCCTCTCGTACACCAACGTCTCGCGCATCTATCAACGCGCCGGCGACGTGCCGAAGGCGGAGGAGTGGGCGGCCAAGGGCCGTCTGCTCGACTGGAAGCAGCAGCTCAAGGACGGGAAACCGCCTGCGGCGTGAGCATGCCCGCGGCCGGAGGTGCGTAGCGGCGGGCGACCGCCTCGCGCAGCCAGGGCGCGGCCGGCTCCACGCGCCGCCACACCTCGCGCTCCTCCGCCTCGGGATCGGCGACGACGCGCGCCTCGGTCCGGTTGATGTTGTGACCGCGCGCCGAGACCTCCGCGTGCCGGCGCAGCAGCGAGTCGCGATCGGCGACCGCCGCGAGCAGTCCGAGTCGCTCGCCGACGGCGAGGAAGCGCGCCGGGTCGTGCAACTCCTCGGCGGTGATATCGACCAGCGGCGTGCCGAGCGCCACCAGGCGCTCGCCGTACAGGCGCTGCCGTCGTTCGATCTCGAGGGCGTACCAGAAACAGAGCTGGTAACTGGTCAGCGCCTGCCAACCGGGCAACGGTAGCAGGCCGGGGTCGCCGGGGTGGACGAGGTACTTGCGCCCCAGCCGGCCGCGCCCCGGGACGGTGCGACGCGTCAACAGGCTGGTGGCGATCGGGCGCGGATGCCGCCGCAGCAGGATCATCCCCGGACGCACGTCGAGTTCGAGCAGCGCGTCGAGGAAACCCTTGCAGAAGAGGTGGCTGGTCTCGATGTAGCGCGGCGCCGCCAGGGCGGCGATGAACGGCAGTTTGTACTCGAGCCAGAACCGCCGCGCCAGGGCGGGCCGTCGCTGCACCTGGCGGAGAAAGTACTCGTACGACGGATCCGGTTCGTGCAGGCTGACGGTTCCAGGAAACAACTCGCCGAGCCGCGTCAAGTAGGTCGTGCCGGTGCGTCCGGCGGTGATGGTGAAGATGAGTTGCATACGCCGCACGGCGTCGAGCAGGGCGGTGGGGTCCGCCGCGCGGTTGCGATGCACCTCGATGCGGCGCAGGCGCCGAGGCTGGTTGACCAGGAACACCTGCTCGCCGAGCCAGTGCGAGAAGCGCGTTATTGGCGCCGGCGCCCGCATGGCGCCGACCTTCCGGGGCGCCGCCGGTGATGTCAATCACCGCTGCTCAAAAGCGGTCGGCGATCCAGTAGCGACTGGCGCCGGGCGGCAACCGCTCGGCAAAAACAGCCGACGAGAGCGCCGCGGCCGCCACGCCGAGCCGATCAGCCAAGCGCCGCGGATCGACGATGCGCCACATCCAGGTCGGATCCATGATCGAGGTCGGCACCAGGCCGCGCGCCGCCAGGGCCGCCGCGAGCCGCGCATCCGGCGCCAACTGCAGCAACGTGCCAGGCAACGGCGCGGCGCCGGCGTGCAGATGGGCGATGCAGTCGGCGAGGCGCTCGGTGGCCCAGGGCAGGGCGCCGTGTTCGATCACCACCTGCACGTCGAAGAGGGTCGTCGCACGCGCGTAGGCGACGACGTGGCCGGCCTCGCGCGCGACGACGGCGCGCTCGGCGGGGTTGCCGGCGTAGCGCAGCTGCCCGGTCCAGTGGGCGCGGTCGCGCACCGTCGCACCCGGAACCGTGCCGTTGTATGCGTCGTACACGGCGATGACTCCGTCCAGATGCCGTTCGTCGTCGAACCACTCCACGTCCGCCGGCGCGGGCGGCGCCGTGCCGGCGGGGATGAAGTCGAGCTGGCGGGGATGGGTCACCCAGCCGAGGCGACCGTAAAAGTCGAGGCGGCTGGCGAAGAGCAGTGCGGCGTCGAAGCCGTGCGCGGGCAGCTGAACGAGCGCGTGGTCGAGCAGACGCGAGGCGATGCCGGCACCGCGCTGGGCGGGGGCGGTATAGACATTGCCGACTGCAGCCACCTCCAGCGTCGCGCCGGCGGCGAGCCCGACCCGCTTGCGAAACACCTGCAGCGTGCCCAGCAGGCGGCCGTCGCGCTCGGCGACGAAGCACAGCGCGTCGCGGAATGTCGGGACGTGCTCGAGGTAGCGAGCAAAGAAGGCGCACGCCCGCGCTCGATCGGCCGCCGCGCTGTCGTCGAACCAGCCGGCGAGCAGATCGAGCACGGCGGCGCGCTCCTCGGCGACGATCGCGCGCATCCGCGGCTCAGTCATCAAGCCTCCCTCTGGGCGCCCCTCTGGCGCAGCCGGCCCGGCCTTGCAAACACGGCCGCCGCGGTCGATGGTCGCCGCATGTCGCCGCGCCCGCCGCAGCCGCTCGAAGTGCGCCGCGACGCCGCGGCGCGCGAGGTGCACATCGACTGGAGCGATGGCCACGCCAGTGCCTACGCGTGGGCCTATCTGCGCGGCTGGTGCCCGTGCGCGACCTGCCAGGGCCACTCCGGGGACAAGCGCTACATCCAGGCCGAGAACACCGAGCTCGAGCGCATCGCCGCGGTCGGGCGCTACGCGTTTTCGTTCGTCTGGGGCGACGGCCACGAGACCGGCATCTACGCCTATCCCTACCTGCGCGAGCTGTGCCCCTGCGATCAGTGTCGGCGCGCCTGAGCGCCGTGGGTCAGCCGCCGGCGAAGCGGGTCGCGTAGGACAGGCGCGCCGCCGGTGGCCTTGATCCGCGGCCCCGCCTCGAGCAGCACGCGGATAGCCCGCATGAGCTGGTGTGCCGTGCAACTCAACGCCCGGTATCGGACGGCGGGGGGCGGGGTCCGTCGGTGCGCGCTTCGGGCACGATCGGCGGCAGTGGGCAGGCGCAGCCCATAGCGGGGCGAGTCGGGTGCCGACGGGGGAACCACCGAGCCGCAGTCCGAGCGCCCGCTTGTGATGGGATTGAGCACCTCGCGACGGCAGTGCACGAGCGCCCGACTGCCATCGTCTGCGGCCCGTGGAGCTGGCAGGCCCAAAGGCGCCGCCCCGTCGGCGAGCGCCGCCTGACCCATGGCGGGATTGACGAGTTCGCGCGGGCGCGTCGCAAGGACCGCGCGCAGCGCTGCGTAGTCCCGGCCGGCGCGCACGCGGCCGGCGGGATCGCGGCCGATGACGTTGATGCGCTGCGCCGGCGTCATCTCGTTGTCGGGCACCTCGTCGGCGCGCGACGCGACATTGAGCGACATTACGCCCATGAAGCGGCACAACGGCGCCTCGCCGAGCGCCTGTGGCAGGCGGCGCTTGACCACCTACTGCAGCGGCAGGGGCGCCGCCTCCCGCAGCCGCTTGAGGAGCGGCTGGCGCACGGTCACGCGCGGCGCGCATCGGGCGGCCGGTTGCGTACGCGTACCTCGCCGATGCCTCACGGGCGCAGCGGTCCGCGACGTCCGATACTGGCCATTATGTCACTTCGCCAGCTCATACCGCCGATGCGCTCGAACAGATCACGGCGCACCCTCGGGGCGTACGCGTTTACCGAGCCGATCTCCACGTGCACTCGCACGGGGCGTCGCACGATGTGACATAACGTCCCAGTAGCGGACATGCCGTCCTCGCCGCCCGCCGCCCCATGGGGCGGCGGGTCTCACGGGCGAACGAGGGCCTGCGCCGTTGCACGATCGAGGGTGATCGACGCGCCGAAATGGCAGGCCGTTCGACCGTCACCCATGATGGCGACCAACTGGACCGCCTCCTGCCGGCGCTTCAACCGCCCGACGTGGCCCACGAAGCCAACGCGCGGCTCCTGGATGTATGGAAACGCTTTCGGGACGTCCGGTCGCGGGCGGCCGGCCGTCGCGAACCCGATGACCCTTCCGCGCGAGTCGATCACCACGATCCGCTCGGGGGACGCTCCTGCGTCGCGCGCGGACACCCACCCCTCGAAGCGGAAGGCAGGCGCCCCGTAGGCCGGGACAGGACGGGCGACATCGATGGATCCAAGGCACGCCGCGTCGTTCCGCTCGGAGACAAACCGCGACAGGGGCCAATGGAGCCACTGTGCCCAGGGCTGCGAGAACACCGAGAGGTGCCTCCGCCGCAGCTCCGGAAGCGAACGCTCGACGCGCCAGGGCGCAGCGGCAACCCGATCCACGGCGGCCACATCGAGCCCGCCGCTCAGCAAAGCGGTCTCGGCATCCTGCGTTCTCCCGAGCAGGTATGCGCGGGCGGTGTCCTCGTGAGCCTGTTGCTCTGAAGCGATGCCGACGGCAACGACGCTCGCGAGGGCGACCACGCCGAGACGCGCCCGCAGCCGCTCGGTCGACAGCATCCCGTACGCGAACAGGGAGCTCCAGAACACGAAACTCGGCGTGCCGTAACGGGAGGAGGAGGCCTGTGCGACGCCGAAGTTCGACCGTCCGAGCGCCGTGAGGAAGGCGGTACCGACGATGAACGTCATGGTGCAGACAGGCACCCACGCTGCCGGATCCCGGCGGCGTCGTCGAGCAACCGCGTGCACGCAGGTGACGGCCCACGCGGTCAGCCCCGCGCCTCCGAAGACGGCGGAAAGGATTCCCGTGTGCTCGGCGCAGCGCGCCGACAACGGCGCGCCTAGGTAGACCACCAGATATCGCGCCCAGAGCGCGGGATCCCGAATCGTTGCCATGGGATCCGCGTGCCTCGGCGGCCTCTCGTACCCAGCCAGGTAGGCGATGAGCAGTGCAGCGGTGACCCCGGCCATGGCGATCGCGTGGCTGCGGGGGCGTCCGGCGAGCACGGCGAGCACGATCAGGAGCGGCGCGACGAAGATGCCGCTCGCCCCGCTGTAAGTGGCAAGGGCAGCGCATCCGGCGGCGAGCAGGAGAGACCCGCGCCCCCCGGCGGGTCGCGCAACGGCCAGGAACGCGCCGACCGCGGCGGGAAATACCGATACGAAGGAGAACTGGAACGTCCAGACGAGGTTCTCCCAGGAGTACGCGCTGAACAGGGCGGTCGTCCCGAACGCAAAGACCTGAAGTGCGCCGAGTCGGGACCGCGCCGCGCGACGTACCGAGCGGGCGAGCAGCGCCGCGGTGAGGAGGAGGCACGAGAACACCGCGCCCTGACTCAGGCGACCCGCGCCACTGAAGAGGTAGGTATCCAGCGCAAAGACGATGCGGGCCAGCGGGATGCGATGCTCGTTGTGTTGAGCGAAGAGGTTTCCCAGGTATTGCTCTGGCAGCACGAACAACCACTGATCCCAGAAGGGAACACGTTGCGGCTCTCGCAGAATCATCCTGCCCGTCGTGACCAGGACGTAGGCGAGCGAGCCGATGAGGGGGGCCGTCATCGACAGGTCTGCCCACTTCCGTATGCCCTGGCGATTCGACACGACTCGGTCTCCCCCGGCCACGACTCGGCGGTCGCCGACCGACACCACAGATAGAGACGAATGACCAGGAAAAGACGCCCAGGATCTCGTGCGCGCAGCCACGCCAGCGGCAGCGGGCGAAGCCGGAGGCTATGACGCCGCCGGGGCGTGAGGTGTCGACGTGGCGCGCCGCATGAGCGCCTTTCCCCAGTGAGGCGTTGCGCCGGGGGGCCAACAGGCTTGGCGACGGGCGCGACGCCGGGACCCTGCGAACTGTGCTGGCCGCTCGTCGCGCGGCGCTGGCGCGCCGCACTCCACATGGCGTGGCTCGTGTACTAGCAGCGCGCCCACATGGAGATTCCGCGCGGCTTCATCGACCTGGTTGGCAACACGCCAATGGTGCTGCTGCGGCGCCCCTCGGACGACACCGGGTGCGAGATCCTCGCCAAGTGCGAGTTCCTCAACCCCGGCGGCTCGTTGAAGGACCGCGCCGCGCGCTTCATCGTCGCCGACGCGCGCGGCCAGCCGCGCCCGGGCGGCGTCATTGTCGAGGGCACCGCCGGCAATACCGGCATCGGCCTGGCGCTGGTCGCCAACGCGCGCGGCTACCGCACGGTGATCGTCATGCCGGAGACGCCGCGCAGGCGCGTCGCAAGGAACTCGCGTGGCGCCGCGTAGTCCCGGCCGGCACGCACGCGGCCGGCGGGATCGCGGCCGATGACGTTGATGCGCTGCGCCGGCGTCATCTCGTTGTCGGGCACCTCGTAGGCGCGCGACGCGACATCGAGCGACATGACGCCCATGAAGCGGCACAACAGTGCCTCGCTGAGCGCCTGTGGCAGGCGGCGCTTGACCACCTACCGCCGCGGCAGGGGCGGCGCGGTCAACCGGACGATGATGAGCCAGCGTCGTTGAATGCGACGCCCGGGCCCGGGAGCCAGGCGGGCACGCGTGCCGGCGCCGGGTCGGGCGGGTCGCTGGGCAGATTGAGGTGCGCGAGGATTGCAGCGATCACCGCGGGCGCGGCGATCGTGGTGAGCAGGCGCAGACGGCCGCCACAGTGCGGGCAGGCGAGGACGTCGATCGCGAAGGTGCGGTGCAGCAACTCCGCCCAGGGAACATGCCGAGGCCGGATGGAGGTGAGCGGCGGGGCGCGCGGCGCGCTGGGCGTCGGGTGGGCGGTAGGCGTCGGCGGTCCCAGTGGCGGTGAAACTGGACCGCCGCCAGGCGGTCGGGCCGGGGCGTGCGGCTGCGCGCGCCGCGCGATCGCTGGGGCGACGCGGGCACAGCCGCGCGGCGCGAAGGCGCCGTACTAGAAGAACAGGTTCGCCCGCGGTCGCGGGACCATCGCCGCGAGCTTCTCGAGCAGCTCAGTCGGGGCGGTTGCCGCCGGCACGCACCGCGACGTTGGCGTGCAGATCGAAGCCGCGGGCATCGGCGTGGCGCCGACCGGCGGTGCTGACCACCGGCGCGGTGGGATCGGCGCCGAGCCGCACTACGCGGTGGCCGGCGCGCGGACCGGTGGCGATGCGGCCGAGCACCGGGGCGCCCTGGATCTGCGCCAGCACCGGCGCGTCGAGGGTCAGCGGATCGCTGTGCTCATCGTCGTCGCCCCCCTCCCCTTGGCCGAGGGCGATGCCGTGACGACGGGCGAGGCGGAGGAGGCGGCGCCGCACCGCGGCGAGCAGGCGCGCCACCTCGAGGCGCGGTCGGCGGCCGTGCCGCGGCCACGAAGCGCGGCGCGCCGTCGGGGCGCGTCGCGAACACGGCCTCGGCGACCGGGGTGTGGAAGTGGACGTTGGTGTTCAGCGTCGAGCCGCAGCGCTGCATGGCAGTGACGGCGCCGCCGCGGCCCGCGATTCCCGGCGCCGCGGCCCGACGCCGCTCGAAGCCGAGCACGGCGCGGACGAACACCGCCAGCACGGCTCGGCAGAGGCGCTGGTCGTAGGCGAGCGCGTAGCGCAGGCGATGCGGCGGCGTCAGCACCGACTGCAATGGTCGGCAATAAGGTCAAGCCAAATGCAGCGGCGGGGAAGGCGCCGACCCAGCGCACGCGAGGGGGGCGACCGGGCACGACGTGCCCGCCGGCCGCGGCGTGCAGAACTCGTTGCAGCAGGCGCTGCCGCTAAGACCCCCGTCGCAGACTTCACCGGCTTCGACGATGCCGTTGCCACAGGTATCGGGCAGGCGCACACCCTCGACGGGGCCGCCGTGGACCAGGCACGCGCGTGTCGGCTGAATGGACTCGCGGAACGAGCCACTGAAGCTCGAGCCGTCGGGCGCCGCCACAGCGTCGATGGTGGTGAGAACGGACGGCGAGCATCCCGGGACGCCGTCGAGATGCAGAACGCCGGTGAGCGGATCGATGCTGCCCCCAGTGTAGCGCGACGGCGGGACGACCGTGAGGGTGGTGCCCGTCTGCGCGAGCGAGATCGAACCATCGAAGCTCCCGGCGAGGTCGGAGTCGAACCTGACCTTCCAGCGGCCGGAGACGTCGATCTGGGGCGACGCCGGCCACGCCGCGAGCGCGAGCAGCATCACCGCGGCGACCATCCGGAGACCCGCGCCGAGCGGGGAGCGATGCATGGGTGCGGTCGACATAGCGCCCTCCCTCGTTGGCTCCTGGAGCGCAGCTACGCCCAAGCCGACGCGTCAATGGGATCAGCCAGCAGGTGTCGCTGCTCAGCGAGTCTGCCCGCTGAGTCGGCCTCGTTCAGACAAGGCTCGTCACGCGAGCAGTCAGCCGCGCGGGCCTCGGCCTGCGGGTTTCGGCGATCGCGGTGGTGCAGGACCGACTGCTCGGGCCTGGCCGTGCGCTGCGCGGCCGGCGGGTCTGGAGACCCGCCCTACGAAGGACGCTCGGTGACGCCCGCCGCAGGGCCCATTTTCCCCGACCACCCCGAACTGGTGGAGGCCGCCAGCGCGGCTGCCTGCACCGGCACGATCGATCGCGTCGGCGTCCGCCTCGGCGACGCGAAGCGGAGCGCCGACGAGCAGCGCGAGTACGATGCGGTCAGCCGGCGAAGCCGGTCAGGTAGGGCAGGCGCGCCGCGGTGGCCTTGATCTGCGGCGCCGCGTCGAGCAGCACGCGCGTCGCGTCCCAGGTGCCGGCGAGGAATTGGTTGCGGATGCCGGCCGGCATGGCGACGGCGATCGTCAACGGTCCGTACACGGCGGTCTGCGCCGTCAGATCGACCACCAGATCCTGGGTCGGATCGGCCTCGACCGCCGCCAGTAGGCGGGCGATCTCGTCGCTGCCGGTGGTGACGCACGGCATGCCGAGGGCGACGCAGTTACCGAAGAAGATGTCGGCGAACGACTCGCCGACCAGTGCCTTGATGCCCCAGCGCAGCAGTGCCTGCGGCGCGTGTTCGCGCGACGAGCCGCAGCCGAAATTCTTGTTGACCACCGCCACGCGCGTCCCCTTGGCGCGGTAGCGCGGGTCGTCCATGACGTGCCCCTTCAGGTTACCCTGCGCGTCGAAGCGCTCGTCGCGGAACGACGCCTCGCCGAGGCCGTCGAAGGTCACCGCCACGAGATAGCGGGCGGGGATGATGCGGTCGGTGTCGATGTCGTTGCCGCGCAGCGGGATCGGCCGGCCGGCGACGCGGGTGACCTGCACGAGCTGGCTCATCGCGCACCTCCCAACAGGGCCCGCACATCGGTGACGGCACCCTGGATCGCCGCCGCGGCGACCATGGCCGGGCTCATCAGCAGCGTGCGCCCCGACGGGCTGCCCTGGCGGCCCTTGAAATTGCGGTTACTCGACGACGCGCAGACCTGGCGCCCGCTCAGCTTGTCGGGGTTCATCGCCAGACACATCGAGCAGCCCGGCAGGCGCCACTCGAAGCCGGCGGCGCGGAAGACCTCGGGCAGGCCCTCGGACTCGGCTTGGCGGGCGACGTCCTGGGAGCCCGGCACGACGATCGCTTTGACGTGCGAGCGGACGCGGCCGAGCTTGGCGACGCGCGCCGCCTCGCGCAGGTCGGAGATGCGTCCGTTGGTGCAGGAGCCGATGAAGGCGACGTCGATCCGCGTCCCGGCGATCGGTGCGCCGGCCTTCCAGTCCATGTACGCGTATGCGTCCTCGACCACGTCGCGCTCGTCGGCGGTGAACGCCTCGACGGCGGGGATGCGCTCGCCGACGCCGATCGCCTGGCCGGGGTTGATGCCCCAGGTGACCACCGGCGTCAGCGCGGTGCCGTCGAGACGGGTCACGGCGTCGTACGGCGCGTCGGCGTCGGAGGCGATGTCGCGCCACCACGCGGCGGCACGCGCGAACGCGTCGCCCTGCGGCGCCAGGGCGCGGCCGCGCAGATAGTCGACGGTGGTCTGGTCGGGATTGACGTAGCCGCAGCGCGCGCCGCCCTCGATGCTCATGTTGCAGACGGTCATGCGCTCTTCCATCGTCATCGCGTCGATCGTCGATCCCGCGTACTCGTAGGCGTAGCCGACGCCGCCCTTAACGCCGAGGGTGCGAATGATGTGCAGGATCACGTCCTTGGCGTAGACGCCCGCCGGCAGGGCGCCGTTCACTTCGATGCGGCGGATGCGCGGCTTCTCGATCGCCAGGCACTGCGACGCGAGCACGTCGCGCACCTGGCTGGTACCGATACCGAAGGCGATGCTGCCGAAGGCGCCGTGCGTGCTGGTGTGGCTGTCGCCGCAGGCGATGGTCATGCCGGGCTGCGTCAGGCCCATTTCGGGGCCGATGACGTGCACGATGCCCTGGTGGCCGGAGGCGCGGTCGTAGAGCGTGATGCCGAACTCGCGGCAGTTGCGCTCGATCTCCGACATCATCGTCTCGGCCTGGGCGTCGGCGAACGGGCGCACTTCGCTGTGCGTCGGGATGATGTGATCGACCGTGGCGACCGTCCGGTCGGCGAACAGCACCGGCAGGCCCAACTCGCGCAGCATCTGGAAGGCCTGCGGGCTGGTCACCTCGTGCACCAGGTGCAGGCCGACGAAGAGCTGCGTCTGGCCGCTCGGCAGGTCGGCGACGGTGTGCGCTTCCCACACCTTGTCCAGCAGGGTTTTCGGCATTGTGGATCCTCCGGGAACCGAGAGATGTAGCGCGCGGCGCGGGCGCAGGCGACCCCCCGGCGCGGTCTGTACGGGGGTCGCCAAGCCTTGACCGGCGCTGCGCCATCAGCCTTAGCTGGCGGGAGGAGACCTCCCCTAGTGCAGTCAGCGACCGACCCCCGTTTCCGGAGCCCGCGATGCGTGGCGTAACCGCCGCGATCGTCGGCGGCGCCGCCCTGGTCCTCGTCGCCATCGCCTTTTTCATGCGCGGCGGCGACGCCCCTGCGGCGCCGCCGGAGCCCAGCCGCGCCGCGCCTGGCGCGCCGCGCCCGGCCGGCGGCGTTGCACGTGGCCCGGCCGACGGCGACGCGCCCAGTGCGCGCGTCGAGGACCGCCTCGGCCAGTTGCGCGCCGAGTACGAGCGCCGCCAGGTCGATCTGACCAGTCCGGGCGCCAGCAAGCGCGAGGTGCCGACCGCCGCCGGCCGTACGCGGCAGATGGCGGAGCGCCAGGAGCGCGCCATGGAGGCGGGCGACGAGGAGGAGGATCAGGAAGAGCTGACCGAGCTGCGCGAGACGCTGTTCAACGATCCCGACCCGGAGGAGCGCATCGGCGCCGTCCTGATGCTCACCGGCGAGGAGGGCCCGACCTCGATGGCCATGCTGGTCGAGGCGATGGGCGATCCCGACCCGGAAGTGCGCCTGGCGGTCGTCGAGGCGCTCGGTGACCGCTCCGAGGAGATCAGCCCCGGGACGCTCAGCGGACCGCTCAACGATCCCGATCCGGAAGTGCGCTTCGAGGCCGTCAGCATCCTCGGCGACCTCGAGGATCCCGAGGCGCAGGATCTGGTCAAAGGGGCGCTGAACGACCCCGACGAGGACGTACGCGCCCTCGCCGAGGGGATCCTGGACTTCTCCGACGACGACAGGCCGACCCATGCCAAGCCAGCCACACCCCGCATGTGAGACCACCGCGCTGAAGGCGCGCGTCGCGGCGTGCGTCGACGCCGAACGCGCCGCGCTGCTGGCCCTGAGCGCCCGCATCCACGCCCACCCCGAGCTCTGCTTCGACGAGCGCCGCGCCGCCGAGTGGCTGTGCGAGTATCTCGACAGCCGCGGCCTGACGGTCGAGCGCGGCGCCTACGGCCTGCCGACCGCCTTCGCCGCCCGGGCCGGCAGCGGCCGGCCGCGCCTCGCCGTGCTGTGCGAGTACGATGCGCTGCCCGGCATCGGTCACGCCTGCGGACACAACATCATCGCCGCCGCCGGCGCCGGCGCCGGCGCGGCGCTGGCCGCGGTGGTGACGGAGACCGGCGGCAGCGTCGTCGTGCTCGGCACGCCCGCCGAGGAAGGTGGCGGCGGCAAGGTGATGATGGCGCGCGAGGGCGCCTTCGCCGACGTCGACGCGGCGATGATGATCCACCCCGCCAGCCTCGAGCTGATCGGCATGAACGTCCTGGCGATCAGCGCCGTCGAGGTCGAGTACCGCGGCCGCGCCGCGCACGCCGCCGCCTCGCCGCACGCCGGCATCAACGCGCTCGACGCGCTGGTCACCGCCTACCAGTCGATCGCGCAGCTGCGGCAGCACATCCGGCCGAGCGAGCGCATCCACGGCATCATCACCGACGGCGGCCAGAAGCCGAACATCGTACCCGCGCACGCCGCCGGGCTCTTCTACGTCCGCGCCGCCAACGAACGGCATCTCGGCAAGCTCAAGCAACGCGTCGACGCCTGCTTCCACGCCGGCGCGCTGGCTAGCGGCGCCGAGATGTCCACGCGCGTGGTCGGCGAGGACTACTCCGACATGTGGACCAATCCGGCCATGGCCGCGGCCTACCAGGCCAATCTCGAGGGCCTCGGCCGCACCATCACCACGGCGCCGGCGGCGCTGATCAGCGGCAGCACCGACATGGGCAACGTCAGCAAGCTGGTGCCCTCGATCCATCCGATGATCGGCATCGCCCCGCCGCGCGTCGCCCTGCACACCGAGGAGTTCGCGCGCTGGGCCGCCTCGCCCGACGGCGACCGCGGCGTCCTCGACGGCGCCAAGGCGCTGGCCCTCACGGGCGTCGACATCCTCTGCAACCCGCCGCTGCTGCAGGCCATGCGCGCCGCCTTCGACGCCGAACGCGGCACCCCGACCGCCTGAGCCGCGGCGCTCCGTGTGCGGTGCCGCGGTGGCGTGCCTGAGCGCCGCCGCGATAGAGGGGCGCTCATGACGACACGTACCGCAGGGCGACCCTCCGCCCAGGTCCTGCTGGCCGCCGCCTTCTCCGCCGTGCCGGCGCTGGCGCAGGACGTGCTGCCACGCCCCGCACAACCGTTCGGCGGCCACATCGGCCTCACCGCCGCGGATTCGGTGAAGGATTTCCCGGCGCAGGTTGCCGCCCCGCAGAGCGCACCGAACATCCTGCTCATCCTCACCGATGATATCGGCTTCGGCGCCTCGAGCACCTTCGGCGGGCCGATCCCGACGACGACGCTCGACCGGCTGGCGAAGAACGGCCTGCGCTACACGCAGTTCCACACCACGGCGCTGTGTTCGCCGACGCGCGCGGCGCTGCTCTCCGGGCGCAACCACCACGCGGCCGCGACCGGCGTCATCATGGAGGCCGGCACCGGCTTCCCCGGCTACAACACGCTGATGCCGAAGAGCGCCGGCACCTTCGCGGAGGTGCTCAGGCAGAACGGCTACAACACCGCCTGGTACGGCAAGAACCACACTGTGCCCGACTGGCACGGCAGCCAGGCGGGGCCGTTCGACCTGTGGCCGACCGGACTCGGCTTCGCGTACTTCTACGGCTTCATCGGCGGCGACACGAGCCAGTGGACGCCGGCGCTGGTCGAGGGGATCAAGCCGATCGAGCCGCCGCACGATGACGCGGAGTATTTCTTCGACCGCGACATGGCCGATCACGCCATCGCGCGCATCCGCATGCTGCACGCGGTGGCGCCGCAGAAGCCGTGGGTCACCTACTACGCCCCCGGCACCGCGCACGCGCCGCATCACGCACCGCCGCAGTGGATCGCCAAGTTCAAGGGCCGCTTCGATCAGGGTTGGGACACCGTGCGCGAGGAGACGCTGGCGCGGCAGAAGCAGCTCGGCATCGTGCCCGCCGCGACCAAGCTGACCGAGCGCTCACCCGGCATCCCGGCGTGGGACTCGCTCTACGCCGATCACCAGAAGGTCGCGGCGCACATGATGGAAGTGTACGCGGCCGCGTTGGCGCACTGCGACTTCCAGATGGGGCGCGTCCTCGACGCGATCGCCGAGCTCGGTAAAATCGACAATACGCTGGTGATCTACATCCAGGGTGACAACGGCGCCAGTGCGGAGGGCGGTGAGAACGGCCTGCTCAACGAGATGACGTTCTTCAACAACATCCCCGAGCAGTTCTCGGAAGTGCTGCGCCGCATGAACGAACTCGGCGGGCCGAACACCTTCGACCACTACCCGATCGGCTGGGCACACGCGATGGACACGCCCTTCCAGTGGACCAAGCAGATCGCTTCGCACTTCGACGGCACGCGCAACGGCATGGTCATCTCGTGGCCGGCGCGCATCACGCAACCGGGAGGCATCCGCAGCCAGTTCCGCCACGTCATCGACCTCTACCCGACCATCCTCGAGGCCGTCGACGTCGCCTCGCCGTCGGTGCTCAACGGCGTGCCGCAACAGCCAGTCGAGGGCGTCAGCATGCGCTACACCTTCGACGACGCGCAGGCGCCGTCGCGCCGCCGCACGCCGTACTTCGAGATGCTCGGCAATCGCGCCATCTACAACGACGGCTGGATCGCGGCGATGACGCCGCCGTCGCCGCCGTGGGCATCGGTCGGCGTGCTGGACTACCAGTGGGAACTGAACCGGATCACCGATGATTTCAGCCAAGCCAACGACCTCGCGGAGCAGGAGCCGGCCAAGCTGCGCCAGATGCAGGATCTCTTCTGGGGCGAGGCCGCCCGCAACGGCGTGCTGCCGCTCGACAACAGCAAGGTCGAGCGTCTCGACACGACCAACCGCCCGAGCCTGACGCGCGGGCGCTCCGTCTTCACCTACTTCCCGGGCCAGGTGCGCATCCCCGAAGGAGCGGCGCCGGACGTCAAGAACAAGTCATTCACCATCGCCGCCGGCCTCGAGGTGCCGAAGGGCGGCGCCGAGGGCATGCTGCTCACCCAGGGCGGACGCTTCGCCGGCTGGGGGCTGTTCGTGCTCAAGGGCAAGCCCGTGTTCTGCTACAACCTCGCCGGCGTCGAGCGCTACTGCGTCAGCGGCAACGAGGCCCTGGCGCCCGGCAAGCACACCGTCGAGCTGGCCTTCGCCTACGACGGGCCCGGACTCGGCAAGGGCGGCACGGCGACGTTGAAGGTCGACGGCAAGCCAGCCGGCGAGGGCAAGATCGCGCGCACGCTCGGCTTCCGCATGTCACTCGACGAGACGCTCGACTGCGGCGAGGACACCGGGACGCCCGTCAGCGAGGACTACCAGGTACCCTTCCGGTTCACCGGCGCGATCGATCGCGTCGCGGTGCGCCTCGGTGCAGGGAAGCTCACAGCGCCGGAGCAGCGCGAGTTCGACGCCGTCCGCGGCCGCGGCGTCATGGCCGAGTGGCGGACGATCCGTCGGTGCGACGCATGAAACGTCTCGCGACCGCGGGCGGCCTGGTCGTCGCGCTGCTGCTCCTGCTGGCCGGGGTCGTGCGCGTGCTGATGGGTGGCGGCGCCCGGCTCGAGGATCGCACCACGGCGCCGCTCCTGCCGGCGGCGGCGCTCGAGGTGGTGGTCGACCTCGACCACCCGCCCGGCAACGTCGCGGTCTCGGCCGATGGCCGTGTCTTCTTCACGCTGCATCCGGACGGGGCGCCGCCGCTGCAGGTGCTCGAGCTGATCGACGGTCGCCCGATGCCCTACCCCGACGCGGCGTTCCAGCAGCCGGCCGACGGCACGCCGCACTTCCAGAGTCCGCTGTCGCTGCGCATCGACCGGCAGAACCGGCTGTGGGTGCTCGACTACGCCGACTACGGCCGCGGTCAGCCGCGCCTGGTGGCGTTCGATCTCGCCACCAACACGGTCGTGCACCAGTACGACTTTCCGTCCGATGTCGCCGGCTTCCCGTCGATGCTCAATGACTTTCAGGTCGCCCCTGACGGCGAGATGATCTTCATCGCCGAGACCAGCCCGATCCTGCAGCGGCCGGCGTTGATCGTCTACGACGTCGCGCAGCGTCGCAGCCGGCGGCTGCTCGACGGCCATGCGTCGGTGGCAACCGGCGACTATGTCATTCAGGCGCCGGGCCGCGACATGGTCATCTACGGCCTGGCGACGCTGCGCATCGCGGTGGACTCGATCGCCCTCGATCAGCGCGGCGAGTGGCTCTACTACGGACCCGTCACCGGCGATCGGCTGTTCCGCGTCCGTGCCCGCGACCTCACCGACCCGTCGCTGGCGCCCGACGCGCTGGCGGCACGCGTCGAGGACTTCGCCGCCAAGACGCTCAGCGACGGGCTGACGATGGACGAGCAGGACAACGTCTACCTGAGCGACATGGAACACTCGGCGGTGGTGCGCCTCGGCCAGGACCGCCGCTTGACGACGTTGATCAAGGACCCGCGCCTGCGGTGGCCGGACGGCTTCAGCTTCGGCCCGGACGGCTGGCTCTACGTCACCGCCAGCTCGCTGCAGAACGTGCTCTTCGTTCCCGCCGCCAACGTCCGCGCGCACGCGCCCTACCAGATCTTTCGCTTCAAGCCCGGCGTCGCCGGCCAGCCCGGGCATTGAGCCGCCGCGCGTCGCGCCTCACTCCTCGGCGTCGCCGGCGCGGATGCCGTACTTCTTCACGCGGTAGCGCAGCGTCTGACGCGTCGTTCCCAGCATACGCGCCGCGGCGCTGAGGTTGCCGTCGGCGCGCGCGACGGCGGTGGCGACAATGTGGCGATCCATGTCGTCGAGCGACATGCTGCCGTCGAGCGGCAGCAGCAGGCGATCGCCCTCGGCCAGCGGCGTCGCGACGGCCGCCGCACTGCTGCCCGGCAACTGCAGCCACTGGACGGGAAAGGTGTCGCCGTCGGCGAACAGCACGCAGCGCTCGACGACGTTGCGCAGCTCGCGCACGTTGCCCGGCCAGGCATGCGCCGCCAAGGCCGTCCACACCGCGTCGGGAATGACGCGCACCGACTTGCGCGCCTTGGCGTTGTACTCGGCGACCACCAGCGGCACGAGATCCTCGAGATCCTCGCGCCGCTCGCGCAGCGGCGGCAGGGTGAGGCCGAAGACGGACAGGCGGTGATAGAGGTCGGCGCGGAACTCGCCGACGCGGGAGAGCGCCGCGAGATCGCGATTGCTGGCGGCGACGAGCTGGATGTCGACCGTCACCTCCTGTTCGCCGCCGAGCGGCCGCAGGCGCTGGTCTTCGATCACCTTGAGCAGCTTCGCCTGCAGGTCGAGCTCGAGCTCGCCGATCTCGTCGAGAAACAGCGTCCCGCCGCTCGCCTGCTCGATCAGGCCGCGGTGGCGCTTCTTGGCGCCGGTGAAGGCACCGGCTTCGTGGCCGAAGAGCTCCGACTCCAGCAGCTCGCGCGGCAACGCCGCGCAGTTGATCTCGATCAGCGGCCCGGCGGCGCGGCCGCCGCTGTAATGCAGGATGCGCGTCGCCAGGCCCTTGCCGGTGCCCGTCTCACCGCCGATGACGAGGGCGCTGAACGGCACCTCGCTGAGCTTCTGCAGCACCTCGCGGACGCCGCGCGCGGCGGCGCTGCGGCCGACGAAGGTATCGACGGAGTAGCTGCGGTGGCGCTGGCGCGCCGCGTCGACGAGCTGACGCTGGGCGCGGGCGCTGCGCGCCGCGCCGGCGACGATGAGGTCCAGGCGCTTCTGGTCGCAGGGCTTCTCGAGGAAATCGTAGGCGCCCAGGCGCAGCGCCTGCACCGAGTCGGCGACGCTGCCGTAGCCGGTGAGGAAGATCCATTCACCGCCGCCGCGCTTGTCGCGCACCTCGGCGAGGAGATCGAGCGCGTTGCCGTCGGGCAACTGCATGTCCGAGACGACCACCAGCGGCGCCAACTCCTCGTCGAGCAGGGCGCGCCGCCCGGAGGCGACATCGGGCGCCAGCACCACCTGCCAGCCGCCGCGCCGAAAGTGGCGCGCCAACTCGTTGCCGAGCAGCGCCTCGTCCTCGATCAGCAGCAACGAGTCGGCCATAGCGTGCGACTCGTAGCAGGGGTGCGCCGGCGAACCAACGGGCGAAGATGTTCACACGGAGACACGGAGGCCGTTCTGCTCGACACCCCTCCGCGTCTCCGTTCCTCCGTGTGCGTCTTGTCCGTCGCGTCCCGGCTAGCTCTCGACCTCGCGCGGCAGAACCAGACGCACGCAGGCGCCGGTCGGCTGGCGGTTCTCGAGCGTCAGCTCGCCGCCGATCTCGCGTGCGAAGCGGCGCACCATCGCCAGGCCGAGACCGGTGCCGCGCTCGCGGGTGCTGAAGAAGGGCCGGATGCCGCCCTCGAGCAGCTCGGCGGGAAAGCCGGGGCCGTCGTCGCAGACGCTCAGTTGGATGCGGGCGCCGACCGGCTCGGCGCTGAACACGACAGCGCCGCCCTGCTCGGCGAGCGCGGCGCCGGCGTTGAGCAACAGGTTGAGCAGGGCCTGGCGGAGCTGATCGGCGGGCAGGCGGCAGATGAGCGCCGGGTCGATGCGGTTCTCCACCCGCGCCGTCGCTGGCAGTTGTACGCCGATGAGGGCGACGACGTCGTCGACCAGTGCCGCCAGTGCCACCGGCCGCGCCGCCTCGGGTGTGGTGCGGGCGGCGTCGAGGAGCGAGTTGAGCAGGCGGGTGAGTCGCTCGACCTCGTTCGAGACCAGCGTCAGACGCGCGCCGAGCTCGGGATCGCCGATCTCGGTGCGCAGGTTGGCGAGGGTGATCTGGATGCCGGCGAGCGGGTTGCGCAGCTCGTGCGCCAGTGAGGCGGCGAGCTCGCCGGTGGCGGCGAGCCGCTCGGCGCGCGCGAGGGCGCGCTGCTGGGCGAGGACCTTCTGCGTCGCCGCGCGCACGGCGTCCTCCAGCGACGCGGCGCGGGCCGCGTGTTCGGCCTCGAGCTCGCGCAGGCGCGCGACGACCTGGTTGAGCTGGTGATGCAGCGGCAGCAGGAACGGGTCGACACCGCTGACCGGCGTCGGCGAGAAGTCGCCGTCGGCCAGACGCGACAGCTGCGCGGCGAAGGCGTCGAGCGGCTTGATGATGCGGCGCCGCGCCAGCGGCAGCAGCAGGACGCCGACGGCGAGGATGGCGAACGGTGCCGCCGCCTCGAGCCAGCGCTGCGCCTCGTTGTCGCGCTGCAAGCGCGCCAGCAGCGCCGCCTTGTGCGTCGCCTCGGCGGCGTCGGCTTCGTTGAAGAGCGTCACGCCCTCGGCGAAGTGCGAGGCGCCGCCGGTATCGATCAACTCGAGGCGGACGCGCACGGCGGCGAGTCTCTCGACCGTCTGCGGCGCCAGCGCGAGGCCGATGAGGATGTCGATCTGTTGGCCAGCCGCCTGGCGTCCGGCCGGGTCGGGGGCCGGGTCTTCGCCGAGATCGTTGAGGCGATGCGACACGAGGATGTAGACGCGCTGGAACTCGTGCATGCGCCCGATCTGCACCTGCGCCAGCTGCAGGCGCCGCTGCTCGCGGATGCTCAGCGCGGCCGATACGACCAGCCCGATCGACAGCAGCGCCAGAAAGGCGAAGGTGGCGAGGCGGACCTGGCGGAAGATGGAATGCGGCATGGATGGATGAATCAAAGCATGCGCCGTCGCGCGGGGCCAAAAGCACCGCCCCGGATCGGGGCAGTGGGGGGTCGGACGAGGGTGCCTCCGTTCCTTCTCTGTCTGATGGATCCGCCGCGAAGAAGCGGGCTATTCCTGGAGGCACCCTCGGCCTGGCCCGCCCGCGCTGTCCCCGGCGCGGACGGGATGTCGGTCATGTGCTCGGCACGCGGAAGATCGACACCAGGTCGGCCTGGCGCACCCAGCCCGCTGTGCCGTCGGCGCGCCGCACCCGCGCCCAGCCGAGGAAGTCGCGTTCGGCGAGCACCACCGCGCCGGCCGGCAGCGGCGCCGCGCGGTCGCTGGCGGCGGCGGCGTCGGTCGGCAGCGGGCGCAGCGCGACGGCATGGGCGAGCAGCGCGGCGCGCGGATCGGCGAGCGGGCCGTACTCATGCAACGCCAGCGCCGCGACGGCGGCGCCGCACAGCCCGGCGGCGGCGACCAGCCGCGCGGCGCGCCGCCAACTGGCGAGCGTCAGGCCGGCGACGATCAGTGCGGCGCAACCGAGCAGTAGCAGCTGCCACTGCCAGGGGCTGGCGAGCGGCGCCAGGCGGCCGTCTGCGGCGAGGCGAGCGACGGCGGCGTCGCGGTCGCCGTCGCCGCGCTGTGCGACGAGGGTCGCCAGCGTCGCGCGCACTTGCGGCTGACGTGGCGCCTGTACGAAGGCGGCGCCAACCTCGGCGAGGGCGCGCTCGAGATCACCGGCGGCGGCGGCGACGCCGGCGTTGTGGCGCGCCACCCAGTCGAGCGGGGTGTCGGCGACACCGGCGCCGCGCGCCGTCGTCGCCAATCCGGCGCACAGGAGAGCGAGCGCGGCCGTCTGCGGAATCAGGCGCGTGCCGCCACGCCGGCGCTGGGCGCGCCGCCGCGACCGCGCCGGCGGCGCGCACAGCGCCAGCGCCTGTGTCGCCCACTCATCCGGCAGCGCGTGGCTGCGCGCAAACAGGGCGCGCTCGCTCGCCGCCCACACCGCCGCCCAACCTGGGGCGCCGCGGGCGATGAGCTGAGCCGTCGTCGGCGCGGCGTACGCGAGGCCGAGCCAGGCGGCGGCGGCGCGCTGCCAGGCGAGCAGCGCCGCGGCCCGCGCCGCCGGCGTGGCGGCGTCGCGGCTGGCCAAGACGGCGGCGCGCAGCGTGCGCCGCGCGCGTCGCGTGGCGAGGCGCGCCGTACCGGCCGCGGCGCGCCAGGCGGCGACGGCGAGCCAGCCGCACAGGGTCAGCGCCAGCGGCACCACCGCGAGCCGCCACAGCGTCTCCGGCCGCAGCGGCGCGCGACCATGGCCGACGCCGGGCAGCGCGACTGGCATTGCGGCTGCGCGCGACGGGTCCTGCGGCGCCGTTGCGACCGTCGCCGGCGCCGGCTGCGCGACGGTGCGTGGTGCTGCGCCGCTGATGTGCAGCGCCAGCGGGCGCGCCTCGCTGGTCTGGTAGGCGCCGAGTTGGGGATCGAAGTACACGAAGCGCACCGGCGCCAGGACCAGATCGCCGGGCTGCGCGGGGATCAGCACCAGGTCCTCGCTGCGCTCGCCGCTGAAGCGGCCGGCGGCGCCGAACGACGCGTGTTGTTTCGGCTGTAGTGTGCGCAGCCCGGCCGGCACGGCGCGCGCCGGCAGGGCGACGCCGCTCGGCCAGTTGCCGGTGCCGGAGAGGGTGAGCGTCCACGTCACCGGCTCGCCAGTCTTGGCGTGGTCGGGAGTGACTCGCGACTCGAGGGCGAACTGCCCGACGGCGCCGCTGAAGTCGGGCGGTGCCGGTAGCGGCAATGGTTGCACGTCGAGCTGCACGGCATTGCTGCGCGCCTCGACGTCGGTCATCGCCATGCCGCCGGCGAAACGGTCGAAAAAGGCATCGAGCATGTCGGTGCCGCCGAAGCGGCGCATCGCCGCGGACCGATCGGCGCCGCGCGCCGACTCGACCTGCACCGCCTGGACGGCGGGGGCGAGGGCGACACGGCCGGGCGCCGGCGCCAGCACGCGGCTGTGGAACTGGACGGCGCCGCCGTCGGCGGACCGCACGAGGTGCCCCTCGCTCCATGGCTCGGCGCTCAACCCGCCGGTGTCCCAACGCGGGCCGCCGACCACCTGACCGCGGCGCACGCCGCGCAGGGCGACCTCGAGCTCGAGGTCGACCACTTCGCCCGCGTATGGCGTCATGTTCGCGGGGGTCAGCCGGGCCGCGACGATCGCGTCGTCCGCCCGCGCGATCGGCGCGGCGAGCAGGGCGACGGCGACGGCGAGGGCGCCGAGCCGCCCCCTGCACTGGGGAAGGGTGCTCGCGGGCATGCTGCTCACCAGTTCTTTCCACCGGCAGCGGCGCCCGGCCGCCCTTCGGCGCGGTTCATGCGGTCGAAGAGCACCGCCGGCGCGTCGTCCTCGGCGACCTGCCGGGCGCGCGCCTGCAGCACGGTGCCGTCCGCCCCGTGCAGCGGCTCGTCCTGCGGCATGCCGCCGCCTACCATGCGCATCGGCGCGGCATCGGCCGCCCCGTCCTCGCGGCCGCTCGCCGACGCGGCCTGCGCCGCCGCCGGTTGCGGCGATGGCGACGCGTCGCCCGCCTGCTGCGGCGCCTCGGCGTCGGGCTCACGCGGCGGCGACTGGGCGCCGTCGCCCTGCCCGCTTGCCGACGCCTGCTCGCCACCGGCCTCGCCGCCCTTTGCCTGCTGTTGCGCCTCGGGTGCACCATCCTGGCCGGCGCCGTGATCGGCCGCATCCTCTTTCTCATCGCCTGGCTGTTGCGCCGACTGCTGTGGCTGCGGCTTTTCCTGCGGTTGCGGCGGCGGCGGTGGGTCTTCGACCGTGCGCAGCCGCTCGAGCTCGCTGCGCAGCGCCGACCAGTCCGCCGCCTGCGCATCGGCGCGCATGCCGCGGTCGACGGCCGTCAGCGCGTCGTCGATGACGCCGCCGCGCGCGGCACCACGGAGTGCCTGCGGCTGCGCGACGAAGCCGATGGTGTCGGTGGCCAGGCGGCGGTACTCGGGCGCCGTCAGGGTCGAACGAGCGCTCAGCTCGGCGACGGTGGCGGCGAGATCGACGGCGGGGTGCGCGGCGGCGACGGACGGAGGAGGAGGTGCGTCCGTCGCCGCCGCCCGCGCCGGACACGGGGAGGCGTGCCAGGCGATGCATCCTCCCAGCGCCGTCGCGATGGCCGTGGCGGATGCCCGGTGCGAACGGCGGCGGCGCGTCGAGAACGCACCGGCGAACGGCAGGATGGGGAACTCGAAACAGAAGCTCAGCAGGGCCAGCAGCAGTGCCGGCGCCAGGAACCATTGGAAACGATCCTGCCGGCGCACCTGCGGCGCCACGACCGTCCCGGCGGCGCGGCCCTGGGCGACGGTGGCGCCGACCAGGTCGGCGATGTCCACCCAGGTGGCGGCGTCGCGGTAGGTACCGCCGGTCTGTTCAGCCAGCGCCTGCAGCGTGCGCGGCTCGAGCCGCGAGAGCACCGGCGCGCCGGCGGAGTCGTGCAGCACGCCGCCGCGCTCGTCAGGCACCGGCGCGCCGCTGGCGGTGCCGACGCCGAGGCCGATGACGCGGATTCCGCGCTCGCGCAGGGTCGGCAGCAGCGCCTGCCAGGCGTCGTCGTGCGCTTCGCCATCGCTGAGCACGACCAGGTAGCGGTCGCCGTCGCCACTTGCCGTGACGGCGTCGGCGGCGGCGCGCAGCATGGCGGCGTAGTCGGTGCCGCCCCGCGGCAGGAACGACGGCTCGAGGCCGCCGAGCAGCGCGCGCAGGATCTCGTAGTCGGCGCTCAGCGGGCTCTGCACGAAGGCGGTGCCGGCGAAGACGGTCAGGCCGACGCGCTCGCCGCGCAGGGCGTCGAGCAGGGCCTCGACCAGCAGGCGGGCGCGCGCCAGGCGGCTCGGGGCGACGTCGTCGGCGAGCATGCTGCGCGACAGGTCGAGGGCGAGCATGACGTCGCGCGAACGGGTGACGCGCGGCTCCGCCACGTCGCCCCACTGCGGTCGCGCCAGCGCCAGCAGCGCCAGGGCGGCGGCGCCGCCGAGCAGCAGGCCGCGTCCCCGCGCCGCGTAGGCGCCGGGCATGGCGCGCAGCCCGCCGCGATCCGCCCACAGGCGATGGATGCGAGGGAAGCGGCCGCCATCGGCTTCGACGACGCCGCGGCGCAGCAGCAGCCAGGCGCCGACTGCGGCGAGCGGCGCGAGGAGCAGTAGAGTGGGATGGAGGAAGGTCATGTCGCGCCCACCGGCGCGAGGTCCCCTGGTGGGCGCCGCCCCGTCGGCGCCTGTTGCGCGGAGGACGCGCGGCGCACCGCGCCGGTGCGCGACAGTGCGAAACCCGTCATCAGCAGTGCCAGGGCGGCCCAGGCGGCCCAGGGGTAGAGTTCGTCGGTACGGCGCAGCGCCGTCGCGTCGAAGCTGATCGTCCGTTCGCGGTCGATGGCCGCGAAGGCGGCGTCGACGGTGTCGGCATCGGCGGCGCGGAAGTAGCGGCCGCCGGTGGCATCGGCGATGGCGCGCAGGGTCGGCTCGTCGAGATCGGACACCGCGTCGCGGTAGCCGAGCGTGCGGCCGGCGTCGTCGAGCACCGGCATCGGCACGACGCCCGCCTGCCCGGCGGCGACGGTGTACACCGGAATGCCCTGGGCGGCGGCGAGCGCGGCCGCCTCGCCCGGCGCGACGGCGCCGGCGTTGCTGGCCCCGTCGGTGAGCAGGATGACGAAGCCGCCGAGACGGGTGCCGGCGGCGGCGCGCCCGGGCTGCCCGAGGCGGGACACCGCCAGCGACAGGGCGTCGCCGACGGCGGTGCCGTCCTCGATCAGGCCGACCCGCAGCCGCACCACCTGCCGGTGCAGCCAGTCGTGGTCGGCGGTCAGCGGCGCCAGCGTGTAGGCGTGGCCGCCGAAGGCCACGAGTCCGATGCGGTCGGTGGGGCGGCGCTCGATGAAGGCGTCGATGATCGGCGTGATCGCCTGCAGACGGTTGATGCGTTCGCCGTCACGGGCGGAGTCCTCGGCCAGCATGCTGCCCGAGAGGTCGATGGCGAGGACGATGTCGTAGCCCTCCTGTTGTCCGGGGAGCTCCTCGTCGACGTGCTGCGGCCGCGCCAGCGCCAGCGCCAACAGGGCGAGCCCGGCGTAGGTCAGCAGCAGCGGCAGCCGCGTGCGCGGGACGCGCGCGCGTCCGCTCCACTGGCTGACGAACGGCACCACCAACGCCGCCCGACCGCGCCGCGCGCGCCACCAGGTGAACGCCGGCAGGGCGAGCAGCGCGAGCAGCCACAACGGATCGGCGAGGCTGTACGAGGCGCTGGTCATTTCGGCAGACTCGTCGGCAGACTCGTCGGCAGACTCGTCGGCAGACCCGGCGCCGCCGCCCGCACGGCGTGCATGCGGGCGCGGAAGAAGCGCACCAGGGCGCCCAGCAGGTCGTCGTCGGCGTTCACCGTCAGGCGCGTCAGCGGGGCGGGGAAGAGCTGCTGCCAGTATGCGTCGCGCGCCCGCACCCACAGCGCGTGGCGGGCGCGGCTGGCGCGCGAGGCGGGATCGAACGGCAGCAACTCGCCGCTGAGCGGGTCGACGACGGCGAGGCGGCCGCGTGTCGGCAGGACGCGCTCCCAGGCATCCTCGACGCGCAGGCCGATGAACTGGTAGCGCGCCCGCAGGGCGGGCCACGCTGGCGGCAGCGGGCGCGGGGCGAAGTCGCCGAGCCAGAGCACGACGCTGTGGCGCGGGAAGGCGCGCAGCAGGCGCGGCCAGTCGATGGTCACCGCGCCGCCGCGGGCGAGGTCGGGCCGCGGCTGGGCGAACAGGCGCGCGGCGGTCTCGACAATGGCGGCGCGGCCGCGCACCGGCGGGCGCACCAGGTGGGTGTCGGGCGTGGCGTGCCAGAAGCCGGCGCGGTCGCGATTTCCGGCCGACAACAGGGCGCACAGTCCGGCCAGTTCGAGCAGCGCCTCGCGCTTGCTGCGCGCGCCGGAGCCGAACTGCAGCGACGGAGCGTCCTCGAACAACAGCACGACGGTGAGCTCGCGCTCCTCGACGTACTGCTTGCGGTAGGGTTCACCGCGGCGCGCGGTGACGTTCCAGTCGATGTCACGCACGTCGTCGCCGAACGCATAGCGCACGACCTGGTCGAACTCGCGGCCGCGGCCGCGGAAGGCCGAGCGGTACTCGCCGCCGAGGGGCGCGTCCGCGGCACGGCGGACGCGCCACTCGAGTCGGCGCAGCAGGGAAGCGGGGGTGGGAGCCGGGGCGTTCATCGTCAGGTCCAGGGCGGGCACCGCGGAGGCATAGAGGCGCAGAGGGGGAGGGGGGGCTTGGGACGGACAACGCGTGGGAGGGAGGTACGCGTCTTCTCTGCGCCTCTGTGTCTCCGCAGTGCAGGTCGATCAGGCGTGCGTCGGGATCGGCGTCGTCGCCAGCAGGCGCAGCAGAATGGCGTCGGGGGTGACGCGTTCCGCCTCCGCCTCGTAGGTGAGGCCGATGCGATGGCGGACGGCGTCGCAGAAGATCTCCTGCACCAGGGCCGGCGTCGCGAACTCCTCGCCGCGCACGAAGGCCAGGGCGCGCGCCGCCTGTGCCAGCGCCAGCGACGCACGCGGCGAGGCGCCGAAGGCGAGCGTCGCCGCGCCGCCGGCGGCGCCGTGCACCAGGGCGCGCGTCGCGCGCACCAGCGCCAGGATGTACCGTTGCAGATCCTCGCTCAGGTAGACCGCGTCGACGCCGACGCGCAGCGCCAACAGTTCGGCGGCCGAGGAGACGGCGCGCACCTGCGGCTGCTGCGTCACCTGGCCCCAGCGCCGCAGCATGCCGTGCTCCTCGTGCTCGGACGGGTAGTCGACGACCAGCTTGAACAGGAACCGATCGGTCTGCGCTTCGGGCAGCGGGTAGGTACCCTCCTGCTCGACCGGGTTCTGCGTCGCCATGACCAGAAACGGCTTCGGCAGCGGATGCGACTGGCCGCCGATGGTCACCTGGCGCTCCTGCATCGCTTCGAGCAGCGCGCTCTGCACCTTGGCCGGGGCGCGATTGATCTCGTCGGCGAGCACCAGGTTGGCGAAGATCGGTCCGAGATGGGTGGTGAACTCGCCGCGCTGCGGCTGAAAGACCATTGTGCCGACGACGTCGGAGGGGAGCAGGTCGGGGGTGAACTGGAGGCGCTCGAAGTGCAGCCCGAGGGCCGCGGCCAGGCTCTTCACCAACAGCGTCTTGGCCAGGCCCGGCATGCCCTCGATGAGCACGTGCCCATCGGCGAGCAGGGCCACCAGCGCGCGTTCGATGATCGCGTCCTGTCCGACCACCGCCTGCTGCACCTCGCCGCGCACGCGCGCCGCCCACTCGACGCCGCGCGGCGTCGCGGCGCCGGCGCCGCTACTGTTGACCACTTGCCGTTCCATCGTTGGGTTCGCCTCCTGGCGAGAACGTATGGCAACCCTCGTGCCAACCGGGCGCGCTGCCGTGGACGGTCGCCATGGGCCGCGCCGCGCGCTGTCCAGCGGCCCATCGCAACCACCCCCGGCCCATAGCGGCCACCGGCCGGGACCGCGGGCGTCTCGCCCGCTCCGCTGGAGGGTGCCGCCGGTTCCGTTTCGCGCTGCGCTGTGGTCAGAACGCGACATGTCGGTGACCGTGTTCCGCAACTGCATGCTGCTCGACTGCACCGGCGCCGAGCCGACGGGGGGGGCGACCGTCGTCGTCGACGGCGAGCGCATTGCCCAGGTGACGCGCGGCCGGGTGCCGGATCCGCCGCGCGACGCGTCGCTGATCGACTGCGACGGCCGCACGCTGATGCCCGGGCTGACCGACGCGCACGTGCACGCGGCGATCGTCGAGACCGACCCCGCCGCCGCCCGCCGCGATTCCCCCGCCACCCTGGCGCTGCGCATCAAGGACGTACTCGAGCAGACGCTCGATGCCGGTTTCACCACCGTGCGCGACGCCTTCGGCCTCGACTGGGGCTTCGCGCAGGCGATCGAGCGCGGCCTGCTGCGCGGACCGCGCGTGCTGTTCACCGGCGCCTGCCTGTCGCAGACCGGCGGCCACGGCGACTGGCGCGAGCCGCACCACCAGCACGCGCCGATAGAGGGCATCCCGGGGCTGGTGGCGACGCCGCGCCTGTGCGACTCACCCGACGCCATGCGCCGCGCCGCGCGCGAGCAATTGCGCACCGGCGCGCACGCGATCAAGATCATGGGCGGCGGCGGCTGCATGTCGCCCACCGACGAGCTCGAGCACACCCAGTTCACCGTCGAGGAGATGGCCGCCGCCTGCTACGAAGCGCGCACCGTCGGGCGCGTCGCGATGGCGCACGTCTACACGCCGCAGGGCATTATCAATGCCCTCGCCGCCGGCGTGCGCAGCATCGAACACGGCAACTTTCTCGACGAGGAAGCAGCGGCGGCGATGCGCGTGGCGGGCGCCTACTTCGTGCCGACGCTGACGACCTACGAACTCATCAGTCAGTTCGGCGCCGCCCAGGGCATTCCGCCGCGCATGCTGGCCAAGGTCGAGCAGGCGCGCGCCGGCGGCGCTCGCTCGCTGCACGTCGCGCGCGCCGCCGGCCTGCGCATCTGCTCGGGCTCCGACGTGCTGGCGTCGATGCAGCCGTTCAAGGCGATGGAGCTGGCGCTGAAGGCCGCCGTGCTCGGCGCGCACGCGGCGATCCTGTCGGCGACGCGCAACAACGCCGAGCTCTTCGGCCTCGCCGACGAGATCGGCACCGTCGAACCCGGCAAGCGCGCCGACCTGATCCTGGTCGACGCGCAGCCGCTCGACGAAATCACGGCGCTGCAAGACGCGGCGCGCATCCACCTGGTGATGCGCGACGGGCGCATCTACAAGCATCTGCGATGAACCACCTCGCCACCGCCAGCCGCCGCTGGTGGTGGGATTGGCCGCATCTCGCCGGCGCTGCGCTAATCCCAACCTGCCGCCGGGGCCCCGGGGCGGACGACCGTGGGGAGTAGCCGTGACGTACGCCTCGAACGTTGACCGACGTACGTGTCGCTGCTACGCAGTGGCCATGCGGCTGACGGCTTCCCGCCTCCGGGCAAACATCTATCGGATTCTGGACCATGTGGCGGAGACGGGCATCCCCGTCGAGATTACGCGCGGCAAGCGGCGGCTGAAGATCGTTCCCGCGGACGAAGCGGTGCCCGCCCGCATCGACCGCTTGAAGGCTCGCCCCAAGGCGCTCGTCGGTGATCCCGAGACAATCGTTCACCTGGACTGGTCCCGGGAGTGGAAACCCTGATCTACCTCGATACGCACGTCGTCGCCTGGCTGTACTCCGGCCATCTCGAGCTGCTGACAGCCAAGGCGGTCAAGCGCATCAACGAGGAGGACGAGCTGCGAATCTCGCCGGCCGTCGTGCTCGAACTGCAATACTTGAAGGAGATTGGGCGCCTCACTGTCGGCAGCAATGCCGTCGTGCAGGGACTGGCGGCGCAAGTCGGTTTGCGCGTCTGCGACGTCGCCTTCGCGGCGGTAATCGAGTCGGCACTCGATCACGATTGGACCCGGGATCCGTTCGATCGCATCATCGTTGGGCAGGCGGCCTTGACGCGAGCGCCGCTGCTGACCAAGGACCGGACCATCCATCGGCATTACCGGCAATCCGTCTGGTGATGATTGCGATGCGGAGCCGCGCGGCTGCGCCTGGTCACCACCGGCGCGACGCCGGCGGGCATCGCCACGACCGCTCCGACATCGGCCAGCCGGTCGCCGCGGAGTTCGGCGAACTTTCCGGCCTTCTTCCTGACTGCGGCAGCGTCCCGGGTCATGCTCACCGCCATGAAGGCAGACATGCGGCCGCTCCTGCATACAGCCGTTCTCCTCTGCAGTGCCCTGCTGCTCAGTGGCGTCGTGCATGCCGCGGATAACACCGAAAAGCTGGCGAAAGAGACGCAGAACCCGGTCGCCAGCCTGATCAGCGTGCCGTTCCAGAACAATTTCAACTTCGGCGTCGGGCCGGACAACGAGATGATCTGGATCATGAACGTCCAGCCGGTGATTCCGATCCCGCTCAACGAGGACTGGAACCTGACCACCCGCACCATCGTGCCGATCATCAATCAACCCGGACTGACGCCCGGCATGGACGACGCCTTCGGCATGGGCGACATCAACCCGTCGGTGTTTCTGTCGCCGGTGGCCGAGGATGGGTTCATCTGGGGCGTCGGTGTCACCACGACGCTGCCGACCGCGACGGTGTCGGCGATCGGCAGCGGCCAGTGGAGCATGGGCCCGACGGCCGTCGGCCTGTACATGAAGGGGCCGTGGGTGGTCGGGGCGCTGGCCAACCAGCAGTGGTCGATGGTCGGCTGGCGCGACACCAAGGTCAACGCGCTGCTGGTCCAGCCCTTCGTCAACCACAACCTGCCCGACCGCTGGTACCTGACCAGTGCCCCGATCATCACCGGCAACTTCTCCGCCGCCGGCGGCGACCACTGGACCGTGCCGGTGGGCGGCGGCGTCGGTAAGCTCTGGCGGCTCGGCAAGATCGGCCTGCCGCTGAATACGCAGCTGGTGCCCTTCTACAATGCGGTGACGCCCGACTTCGGACCGGACTGGCAGCTGCGCTTGCAGTTCCAGTTCCTCTTTCCGCGCTGAGCGCGGAGAAGCATCAGGCGCGGAGAAGCATCAGGATAATCGCCATTCCTTGGCCAACGTCATGCGACTCGACTGGCCGAAAGAGAACCCCCCCTCGATCCTGCCGCCGGGCAGCGGCACGTGGAATCCACCCGGCCTCGTGAAGGTGAACTGATGACGAGACGAAGCAGATTCCTGTGCAGCGCGACGGTGTTGGCCGTCGCGGCGGCGCTGCCCGGCTGCGCCAAGCCGCCCCCTCCGCTGCCGGCGCCGACGCCGCCCACCGCCAGAGCGGCGGCGCCGACGCCGGTGCTCCAGCCCGCGGCGCTCGAGCTGTTGCAGGCGATGACCGCCCGCCTGGCGGCGGCGCGGACGATGTCATTCACCGCTACCACCACCTACGAGAGCCCCAGCCGCCTGGGGCCGCCGCTCTCGTACGCGACGATCGCCAAGGTGACGCTGCAGCGGCCGGACAAGCTGCGCGTGCTGACGCCCGGCGACGGCAAGGCGAGCGAGTTCTACGCCGACGGGCGCACCATGATGGCGTACTCGCCGAGCGAGAACCTGGTCGCCGTGGCGGCCGCGCCGCCGACCATCGACGCGACCCTGAAGGCGGCCTACGACAGCGCCGCCATCTACTTTCCCTTCGCCGACGTCATCGTCGCCGATCCGTACAAGGATCTCGCCGAGGGTTTGACGCTGGCCTACGTCAGCGGCCAATCGAAGGTTGTCGACGGCACCACCACCATCAACATGGTGGCGATCGCCAACGCGCGCGTCTTCGCGCAGATCTGCATCGGCGCCGACGATCACCTGCCGCGCCGCATCAAGGCCGTATTCGCCGACGATCCGGCGCGGCTGCGGCATCAGGTCGATCTGTGCGACTGGCGCCTGAACGGCCCGCTGCCGGCTGGTAGCTTCACCTCGGCGCGCGCCGCCGCGGCGCGGCGCATTCCGTTCGCGGCGCCCGCGCCGAAGGCGCCGGCGGCCGCCGCACCGGCGCCGGCGAAATGAGACAGGAGGAGGTACGCATGAGAGCCCTCGTCATCGGCATCGTCGCTCTCGCATTCACGACCGCCTGCGCCGGGCGCGCCCACGCCTGGGCACAAGCCGGATGCTACGGCACCGCCTCCGGCGGCGGCGGCTCGTGGAGCGCCAGCGGCTACAGGGGTGGATCCGCCTCTGGTGGCGACGGGTCGTGGAGTGGCAGTGGCTTCCGCGGCGGCTCGGCCTCCGGTGGTGGCGGGTCGTGGCACGGCACCGGCGCCTACGGCGGCACCGCCTCGGGCGGCGACGGCTCGTGGCAGGCACCCGACGGCGACACCAGCGTGTACGGCGGCACCCACACCGACTATGACGGCGGCACGTACTCGACCTACCACCCGCCGACCGTGGTCAACGATTACTACGGCGGCGGCTGCGACGACTGAGGCGGCTGGAGCACCGCCGGTGCCGTCGCGGCCGGGGCCGTCGCCGGCGCCGCCATCGGCAGCGCCGCCACGGCCGCCGCCTACAACAAAGGCGTGGCCGCCGGCAGCGCCTATGCGATGAACTCGATCTACGCCGCTCTGCCCGCCGGCTGCACCTACACCCCGGTTGCCGGCGCCACATACTATCTGTGCAACGGCGCCTGGTTCAGCCCCTCGTATAGGGCCAACGGCGTCTACTACCGCGTCGTCCCAGCCCCCTGACCGGAGCGCCCTTGTCAGAGGCAACCCACCAGTGAGTCACAGCCGCCAGGGGCAACCCACCGGAGCGTTCCCGCAGCAGGAGAGAGGAGCCATCATGAGCAAGACACACCTCGCGTATGGGATCGCCCTGGCCGCCGTGGTCGGCGGCTGCATGACGCAGTAGCAGCAGCTCGCCGAGCAGCAGCTGACGGCGGTGCAGACGGCGCTGCAGCGCGGGCGCTTCGACCTGAACTGCCCGCGGGCAACGGCGACGGTGCTGTCGAGCGACTTCATCAACCCCGCCGGGCAGGGGCCGTGGGTCGCCGGCATGAGCCGCGTCGAGTACACCATCGGCGTCGAGGGCTGCGGACAACGCGACGTGTACGTCGTCATCTGCCAGGCCGGCAACGAGACCTGTTTCGCCGCCAACGGACGTCGCGATGGGGCGCCGGGGCAGTAACCAGACGGCGTCGGGCGGCCCAAGCGCGGCGGCGCCGCAGTGAACTCCGGTGGCCGCAGAGCGCCGCGCGTCGGCGCGGCGCTCTGCGGGCTGTTGCTCGCCGCTGCGGGCGCGGCGGCGGCAGAGTCGGGGGCGCGGCCGTCGACGACCGAGATCAACAAGCAGGTCTCCAATCCGGTCACCATCGCTTGGTCGCTGAAGTTCGAGAACGAGATCCTCTGGCTCGACAGCGACGGCGACGGAGAGCGGGCGCAGTATCAGTTCAAGTTCCAACCGACGTTGCCGGTGCTGCTGACGCGGCAATGGAAGCTGATCACGCGGCCCGAGCTCGTCCTCGTCGACGACAAGCCGTACGCCAACTCGCAGGGCGCCGCGCGGCGCACGACCGGCGTCGGCGACACCACCCTCGACCTGGCGCTGGCGCCGGTGTGGGAGCACTGGCTGCTCGGACTCGGACCGACGTTTATCTTCCCGAGCGCCAATCTGGACCAGACCGGTCAGGGCAAATGGCAGGCGGGGCCGCCCGCCGTCGCCGGCTATCAGGCGCCGCGCTGGCTCGCCTACGTGATTGCCCAGCAGTGGTGGTCGTTCGCCGGCGCCGCCGATCGCAAAGCGGTCAGCCAACTGCACCTGCAATACGTCGCCAATTGGTTCTTTCCGCACGGTTGGAGCGTCGGCACGTCGCCGACGATCAAGTTCGACTGGCGCGCCGAAGCGGGCCAGCAGGTGACGTTCCCGCTCGGCCTCCAAGTGTCGAAGGTGCTGCGGCTCGGCGACCACCTGCCGGTCAAGTTCCTCGTCCAGGGCCTCTACATGCCGATCCATCCCGATGTGTACGGCGAACACTTCGGTCTGCAGATCGAAATCACGCCGGTGCTCCCCTCCCTGCTGCCGCAGCCGCTGTTCGGCGCTTTCTGAGCCGCCACCTTTGCCGCTGCGCCCGCCCGGCTGTCGCTACGACGCGACGGGGCGCGACGCGTTGCGAAAGTACGCGTGCACGCGTGCGGCGATCTCGTCGCGCCGGCGCGCCGCGACGGGCGTCGCCGCCAAGCGATCCAGGAGGGTCGGTTCATCAACCAGGCCGTGCGCGATGGCCGTCGCCGCGAAGCGGTGGTCCTTGTCGCGTGCGGCGACGAGCTTCGAGACCAGCAGATCGTGTACCTCGAGGCACCGTCCGGTGATGCCGCGCGTGTTCTCGTTGTGGATCGTCACGACGCGCGCACGCCAGCCGGCCGGCAGGGTCGCGGTGGTCTCGTCAACGCCCTGCGCGTAGTAGCCGTAGGTATCGTGGAACGGCGACAGCTCGCCGATGGTCCCGTCGATGAGATCGCAACGCTGCGGGTGACGGCACGGGATCAGATCGGCCTCCGCCGAGACGCGCAGCGCCTCCGGCGCGTCGGGAAACTGCCCGAGAATCGCCTGGCTGCCGATGACGATGAACTCGTCCTCCTCGCACAGGTCGCCGGCCGCGCGCAGCAGGTGTTCGAGTTGCGCCCGGGTCATGGATCGACCTGTCCCGGCGTGCCGCGCGCAGCCAGGCTCGTCGCACGCCAGATTCGCCAGCGCTCGGCGGCGGGCAAGGCGCCGGCGAAGGGGCTCGACTGGCGCAGGGCGCGGGCGTACTCCGAGTCCTCGGTCAGAAACGCCGCGACGGAGAACGTGTCGCGGCAGAGCACCTCGAACCACGCGTCGGTTTCGGCCGGCGCCGCCAGCCCCGCGGCGCGCCACGTCGCGACGCGGCGCCGTGCCCGCGCCAGCAGGGACGGCTGGCCGGCCAATCGCGTCGCGATGGCGCGATGGTAGGCAAGGCTGCGCAGTTCGGCGCGGCGATGCGGATCCATGGACCGGATCCTAGCAGACACCGTCGCGGCTCCGCACGGGCCTGTTCACGGGCGGCCCGCCCCGGCGCGCCTGCGCGTGCGCCGCCCGCTGCGGTGAGATCGCTTGCCTGCCGGCGACGACGCCTCAGGCGATCAGCCCCGCCAGGTTGTCGCGCATGATGCGGCGCACGTCGGCGTCCGGCAGCCCGGTGAGTTCGTCGACGAACTCCGCCGGCCATAGGAGGCCCTCGGGGTGCGGGTAGTCGGATCCGCAGAGGACGTGCCCGGCGCCGATCAGGCGCGCCAGCGCGACGACGTCGTCCTCGAAGAATGGCGCCACCCAGACATTCTGCCGGAAGGTGTCGCTCGGCGTCAGCGGCGGCGCGCCGAAGCGCCACATGTCCTTGCTGAACAGACGCGCCAGATGGTCGAGCTTGTGCAGCAGCGGCGCCACCCAACTCGAGCCGTACTCGATGCTGAGCACGCGCAACGACGGGAAGCGGCCGAAGAGATTGTCGGCGAGCAGCGCCGTGATGGTGTCGACCACCGGCCGTTCGGTGAACGACAGCGCCCACTCCATCAGCGTGTGGCGGTGCGACGGCGGGTGCGGGCGCAGGCCCCACGGCGGATTGTACATCTCGCTGAACGGGGTGCGGCCGATGTGGAAGATGACGCCGATGCGCGCCTCCTGGCAGCGCGCCCAGAAGGGATCGAAGTGCGGATCGGCGGGCGAGCGGCCGGCGACCGGCCCGGCGGTGAGGATGACGAAGCGGGCGCCGCGCTCGCGCACGCGGTCGAGCTCGACCAGTGCCGGCGCGAGGTCGAACAGCGACAGCAGCGGCGCGCCGTAGACGCGGCGGTCGGCGCCGTAGCCCCAGTCCTCCTCGAGCCAGCGGTTGAAGGCGCGCAGGCTCGGGTAGAGGACGTCCGGCGTCTCGCGCAGCTGCGTCTCGACGCCGACGCCGGCGGTGGGCAGCACCAGGCAGGCCTCGACGCCCTGCGCGTCCATGGTGCGCAGACGCGCGCCGCGCGTGGTGAACTCTGGCACCGCCAGGGCGTCGATCGGGTGCAGGCTGGGGCTGCCGCCCTCCTGGCTCTCGCCGCGCAGGAACGCTTTCATGATGCCCGGCGGCCCGACCGAGTCGCCGGCGCCGACGCTGAAGAACTGGCAGCGCTCGCGGCCGATGTACATGCGCCCCGGGCGCGTCGTGCCCTGCGGGCCACGGTCGATCCATACGGTCCGCTCACGCAGCGCCGCTTCGATATGGCGCGTGAAGCAGTCGTCGGGTTCGTAGTAGTGCGTGTCGGCGTCGAGGATGGGGTAGGGGAGCGACGGCATGGGATCGACATCCTAGCGCGCCGACGGCCGGGGCGGCTACGCCGTGCCGGCGCCCCGACATGCCCGGCCGACGGAAATTTCCGCTCACTTTCGGGACTGCCGCCGGACGATGCGCTCCGTGTCCTCGATCGGCTGGCTCCTCTTCTGCGCCTTCCTCACCGGGGCGAAGCTGCGCGACCTCCTGCGGCAGCGGCGCGTCAGCGGCAAAACACCAGCCTGTCGATCGCCGTCTACCTGCTGCTGGGCATGACCTGGGGACTCGGCTACGTCGTGCGCTTCCTCAATCAGCCGGACGTCTTCGCCTTCCAGGAGGCGGCCGACCTGGCCGCGGCGCATGCCGATGGGCTGACGACGCTGTTGCCGACCTTCGGCTATTTCAGCCTCGTCACCTTGTCGACGAACAGCTTCGGCGACATCACGCCGGTGTCGATGGGGGCGCGCTATGCCGCCGTCGCCGAGGGCATCGTCGGCCAGATGGGCCTCGCCATCCTGGTGGCGCGCTTGGTGTCGCTGCAGATCACCCCGGACGGCGCCAACCCCGCCGGGCCCGCGACGCCCGCCGGCTGACCGCGGGCGAACTCAGTCGCCCGGCGCGGCGGCGTCACCCAGACTGCGCAGCAGGTCGCGCAGGGCGTGCAGGAGTTCATCGGGAGAATGAAAGGCGACGCGCCGGCCCGAGGCGAGGTGCTCGATGCGCCCGCCGCAGTGGTCGGCGGAGAGGTCGGCCTCGCGGTCGAACTGCACCACGAAGGCCTTCCAGGCCGGCAACGCGGGAATGGCGGCGAGCGGCTGACTCACATGGTCTGCCTAGCGGTCGCTGCCCCGTGGAGTCCCGAAGAAGGGCGGAAACTTCGACGAAAGCCGCCCGGCGGTTGCGCGGCCGGGCGCCCGGATTCAGTCGGCAGGGGACAGAACCCGTCGCGTCAGCACTGTCGAGCCCTGCGCCCGCGCCGCGGCGGCGGCGCGCCGCTGCAGGTCTTGCCCCGCGCGCCGTTGAGATGCAGGAGCACCGGCAGGAAGCTGCGGTCGAGGGTCGTCTCGGCGATCCGCAGGCCCGCAGCCGCGGCGTGCGCGGCGGCCGCCAGATCGCCGGCGCGGCGATGGGCCTCCGCGACGAAGGCGCAGATGTAGCTGCCGAAGACCCGCGCGCCGGTGGTGGCGTAGGCGGCCTGCCCGACCAGCAGGCGCTCCAGACCCGGCCGGGCCGCGCCGGACTGCACGTCCGTCCAGGCGAGCAGGGTGGTGCCGATGGCGCCGAAGTGCCGCAGCCCGAACTCGTCTGTCAGCGCCGGCAGGGCGCGGCTGGCCTCGCGCAGGTCGCTGATGCGGCGCTGCATGAGGGCGAGGAGGGCCTCGAAGACGTGCACCGAGGCGCGCGTCAGCGGCGTCGCGCCGGCGTCGGAGGCCTCGTGCCGCGACGCCGCCGGCAGGGCCGCGGTGCGGCTGTCGTCGCCGAGAAACGCCAGGCCGAGCGCGACGTGATTGCGGGCGGCAAGCACCGGTTCGGCGCCGAAGGCGGCCGCGTGCGCGTCGCCGCTCGCCTTCGCCAGCACCGTCTCCCCCAGGCGCACCGCGAGATCGAACAGTCCGCGGTGCAAGGCGCAACGACAGCGAATGCTGTCGGAAACCAGGCGGTGGTCGTGGCGGTCGCCCGCGCGCGCGATCGCATCGAGGCGGTCGAGCGCGGCGTCGAGCGCCGCTTCGTCGCCGCGCACGGAGTAGACGTGGCAGAGCGCCTGCAGGACTTCGAAGCGCGGCGATGACGGGCCTAACGCGTCACACAAGTCGAGGGCGCGCTCGGTGTTCTGCTGCAACTGTTGCGAGGCGACGCCACACTGTTCGTTGAGCAGCGGCGCCAACGACAGGCGTTGCGCGAGTTCGCCGCGCCGGCGCAGCTCGGGCGACGGCAACCGCGCCGCGAGGGTGACGGCGTGCTTGAGATAGCCGATGGCCTCGCGGGAGGCGGACCGGTGCCGGGCGCGCGCCGCGGCGAGGTCGAGGTAGGCTGACGCCCGCTCGATGTCGCCGCCGTGTTCGCAATGGAGAGCCAACTCCGGCGCCAGCTCGGCGGCGAACTCCCCCGCCTCGGCGGCGAGCGCGGTGCCGAGGCGCTGGTGCAATCGCTGGCGGCGGCCGCGCGGAATGTCCTCGTACACGGCGCGCCGGTAGAGTTCGTGCAGGAACGCGTAGCGAGGCGTGACGCCGTCCGCGGCGGCGGCGGCGTCGGCGACGCGCAGGACGCGTTCCGCCGCGGCCAGGGTCTCGCAGGTCGTCTCCATGGCGGCCGGCGGATGCTCGAGGGCCGCGGCGAGCACCGCCGTGGTGCAGGCGCCGCCGGCGGTCGCGATCGCCTCGAGCACGCGCCGGTCTGCCGGGGCGAGGCTGGCGATCTGCAACGCGATGGCATCGTCCGCGTCCCTTGGCACGCCCAGCTCGGGATGCGCCGGCATGGCGTCGAACGACCAGCCCGGCGGATCGACGGTCGAGGGGTCGCTCCAGTGCAGATCCTCGAACACCAGCACCAGCGTCCGCTCCTGCGTCGCCGCCGCGACAAAGGCGCCGCACTCGCGCAGCATGCGCTCGGGCAGGATCGCCGCCGCCGCGGGCGCGGCGAGCGGCGCGGCGTCGCCGGTCAGCCAGGGAAGCTGCGCCAGCCAGTGGGGGGCGGTGCGGCGCAGCAGCTCTGCGAAGTGGCGGCCGGCGAACTGCGGCTCGAGACGTCCCAGCGCCTCGAGCAACGGCATGTACGCCTCACGCGGTCCGTGCCGCTCGGCGCTGCCGCCCCGGCCGACCGCCAGGGTCGGGTCGTCGGCGCGCGCCGCCGCGAGAAAGGCCTCGACCAGCGCCGTCTTGCCGACCCCCCCCGGCCCGGACACGAAGGCAAGCTGCGGCCGGCCGGCGCGCGCCTGGCGCAGCAGCTCGTCGAGACGCTGCAGCTCGGCGGCGCGCCCGACGAAGGGGCGCGTCGCGTCGCCGCCGGGCGCCGTCGTCGGGGCGGTGCCTCGGAAACGGAAGCCGCGCCCGTGGACGGTTTCGAGAAAGCGCGGCCGGCGCGCGTCGTCGCCCAGGGCGGTGCGCAGCTCGCCGATCGACTTGGTCAGCGTGTCGGGCGTGACGGCGATGCCCGGCCAGACGGCGTCGAGCAGCTGCTCGCGGCTGACGAGCAGTCCCGGCCGCTACGCCAGGTGAACCAGCACCGCCCAGGTCTTCGGCCGCAGCGGAATCGCCGCACCGCTCCGGGTCAGCTGGCCGCGCCGCAGATCGAGCGTGAACGGGGCGAAAACGACGGCGTCGGGGCCGGACTGCCGCGCCGACGATTCACCGGGATTCTCGGACACGATGGCGCCGAGATAGCAGGGGCGAGCGGCGCTGGGTAGCGCCCCAATCGTCGTCGGGAGGCGCGGCGATGGCCGCCCCTCCCGGCGCAGGCAGGCGTCGTTGCGCGGCTCTGACTCAGAACCTCCGCACGACGTTGAAGTTGAAGACGTTCAGCGAGTTGGGGTCGTAGCTGCCCTGCACCGTGCCGCTCGGGCGGGTGGACTTGATATCGGCGCTGCCCAGGCTGGCGTACTCATAGGCCGCGCCGATGGCGTAGGCCTCGTTGACCTCGTACTGGACGCCGGCGGCGAAGCGGAACTGCTGATCCAGAGGCAGGGCGGGCGAGCGGTTGGACTCCGTCGACGGCGAACTGTCGTAGGCGAAGCCGAGCAGCAAGGTCGTCGGCTCGCCGAGCTTGTAGTGGGCGCCGATGGCGCCCTGGAAGGTGTCGTCGAATTTGGCGTCGACGGACCGGGCGCGCGGCGGGGCGGTGTCCAGCGCGATGTCGAGCTCGCCGAACTGGTTCCAGTTCTGCCAGTTGAAGTTGGCCATCAGCGCGAGGTCGTCGGTGACGTCGCGGTAGACGCTGAGCATGACCTCCTGCGGAATGGTCATGTCGACGTTCAGCGACGAGCCGAGGACGCCGCTGTTGCGCAGCAGCGCCTCCAGGCCGGGGCCGAGCTGGCCGAACGACGGCGCGTCGCTGAAACCCTGGTCGACCTGGGACCGGTAGGTGACACCGACGCGGGTCCTGGCGTCGATCTCGAACAGCGCGCCGATGTTGCCGCCGAAGCCGACATTGGTGTCCTCGTACTTCATGCGCCCGTCCGCCAGGCTCTCGGCGACGTTGTTGATCGCCAGCTCGTCCTTGAGCTTCGCCCACTGCACGGAGAAGCCGACGCCGAGCGACAACCACGGCAGGACGCGGTAGGCGATCGACGGTTTCAGGTTGAGGGTGACCAGCTGCGTCTCCGTGACGAGGTAGCGGCCAACCCAGTCGCTGTCGTAGTTGAGCGCGCCGCCGACATAGGAGTTGAAGGCGACGCCGAGCTTGAGATCGTCGCGCAGGCTGTAGATTCCGTACACGCCGCCGGCCGGCAGGAAGGCCCCGGCCTCGCCGCCGCCGGTGCCGGACACGGTGGTGTCGGTGCCGACGTCGAACTAGGTGCTGACGAGCAGCGGCTGCAGGCCGAAGACGACCTACGAGCCGAGCCGCGTCATGCCGGCCGGGTTGCCGAACGCCGTCGACGCGTCGGTGGCCATCGCCGCGCGGCCGGCGCTGGCGGTGCCGACGTCGGTGGCACCGGTCTCGTACGCCCAGGCGCCGCCCGCCCAGGCGGTGGAGGCGGACAGCATGACGGCGGCGACGACGACCGAGACGATGCGGTGGCACATGGCGATCCTTCGCTGGCGCGGCTTACAACAAAGCCTAATGAGGCCCACCCTGCACATGGTGCAGCGGCTTACCGTCCAGCGCGGTCGCTTCCGCACCCTCGAGCGTCTTGATGTCCTCGGGCGTGAGCTGCGGACGGTCGACCCTGATGGTGAGTTTGTCGAGTTTCCCGGTGAAGGCGAACGGCGGCTTGTAGTCCGCGTCGTTGACGCCGGTCAGGGTGTCGGAGCCGATGTCGAAGCTCTCGTCCCACTGCAGGATCATGGGTAGCGTGTGCGGCATGGTGATCGTCTGCACCGCCTTGCCGTCCACCTTGAGCGTGCCCGTGCCGGGTCGGCCGAGGCCGCTCAGGTTGTTGAACGCGAGCGTGCCAACACCGAGTCCGTCATACTTGAAATCAAACTCGAGGGTGTGTTTGCCGGCAGCGAGCGCGTCCGGACCCTCCCACTTGATGCGCTTCAGGTCGACCAGATTCCAGAGGAACACCGGCTTGCCCTTGAGGAGGTAGAAACCGTAGCCGGCGAAGCGCCCGCCCGACGTCAGCATCACGCCCTCGGCGCCGCCCGTCGGGACCTCGATGTCCGCCGTGATGGTGTAGGAGGTGTTGAGCAGGAGCGGCGAGTCGCCCTGCGGCAGACCAACCATCGGGTGGGTGTAGACGAACTACGTGCGACCGGCGGTGATCTTCGGGCGCGGCGCCACGATGCGCCCGGCCACCGAGGCGTCGAGAGGGAAGACCTGGTACTTGCGGGCTTCCGCGATGAACATCTGCTTCATGCTCTTCACCTTGTCGGGGAATTTGTCGGCGATGTTCTGCGACTGGCTGAAGTCCTTGTTCAGGTCGTAGAGTTCGAGCACCTGGTTGTTGAGCGGATCGGAATTCGCGGCCCCGAAGGCCTCCCACGGCGCGCGGTTCACCTTGGTGCTGAGCAGCCAGCCCTCGCGGTACAGAGCCCATTGGCCCATCATCTCGAAGTACTGGGTCTTGTGCCGCGACGGCGCCTTGGCGTTCTTGGCGTCGAATGTGTACGCGAAGCTCGTGCCCTCGATCGGCGCCTGCTTGATGCCGTCCACCGTCTCCGGAGCCGGGATGCCGCTGACCTCGAGGAGCGTCGGGACGACATCGATGACGTGCATGAACTGCTCGCGGAGGGCGCCCTTGTCCGTGATGTGAGCGGGCCAGGAGACGGCCATGTTCTGGCGAATGCCGCCGAGCCTCGAGGCGTTCTGCTTGAACCAGGTGAACGGCGTGTCGAAGGCCCACGACCAGCCCGCCGACATGTGGTTGTACGTCTGCTCCGTGCCCCGGACGTCATACCACTTCATCTGATCTGCGACGGGCACGCTGACGCCGTTGAAGAAGGCGACCTCGTTGGGGGTGCCGAGGGGGCCGTCCTCGGCGCTCGTGCCGTTGTCGCCGTTGATGTAGATGACGAGCGTGTTGTCGAGCTTACCCATGTCCTCGACCGCTTGGACGACCCGCCCGATCTCGTGGTCGTTGTACGCCGCGAAGGCGGCGAAGATCTCCACCTGCTTGATGTAGAGCTTCTTCTCCTCGGGCGAGCAGTCGTCCCAGTTCTTGATGACGTCCGTCGGCCAGGGCTCCAGCTGCGTGTCTGCCGGGATCACCCCGAGGCGCTTCTGGTTCTCGAAGATCCTCTCGCGAAGCTTGTTCCAGCCGTCGTCGAAGAGGTGCATGTCGCTGATCTTCTTCACCCACTCCTGGGTCGGGTGATGCGGCGCGTGCGTCGCGCCGGGTGCGTACTTCACGAAGAACGGCTTGCCGGGCATCGTCTGGTTGATGCGCTTCAGGTAATCGATCGCCTCGTCGGCCATCCCGGTGATCAGGTTCCACCCAGGCTTGCCCTCGAAGGGATAGATCTGGGTGGTGTTGCGGAAGAGATTTGGCTGCCACTGATTCGCATCGCCGTCGACGAAGCCGTAGAAATACTCGAAGCCCATTCCCGTCGGCCACTGGTCGAACGGCCCGACCTGGCTTGCGGCGAACGCCGGCGTGTTGTGATCCTTCCCGAACCACGAGGTGGCGTAGCCGTTGTCGAGCAGGATCCGTCCGATCGTGGCCTTGTCCTCGGAAATGATGCTGTTCTAGCCGGGGAAGCCGGTGGACTGCTCGGAGACCACGCCGAAGCCCACCGAGTGGTGATTCCGGCCGGTGATCAGCGCCGCACGCGTCGGCGAGCAGAGCGCGGTGGAGTGGATGTTGTTGTAACGCAGACCGCTGTTGGCGATGCGATCCATCGTCGGCGTCTGGATGACGCCGCCGAACGTGCTCGGGACACCGAACCCCGCGTCATCCGTGATGATCAGCAGGATGTTGGGAGCCTGCTTGGGCGGCGCGATGCGCGGCGCCCACCAGGGTGTCGATTGCAGGGCGGCATCCTTGATCACGCCGCCGAACTTCGGTTGCGGCGCGGGGAGTTGCTTGCCGGTGATGGTCGTCGTCGCGCTGGGCGAGCCAGGCTCGCCGGTGGTTTGGACTTGCTGGGCTCGCGCGGTCTGCGCCGGTGCGCTGCTTGCGGCCAGCGCGCACAGGAACGCGGCGGCGAGGAGGTGGTGTGTGCGGGTCGCGTTCATCCTGGGAGTTCCTTCCTGAAATTGTTTGCGCGAGCCGGAAGCGCGCCGGCCGTCGCTCGTGTCGCCCCTGACGAACACCGCCTTTACCTCAGCGCTGTTCCCTTGGCCTTTCTAACAACCGCCCCGGCCGGTCGGGGATCTCTCGCCTGAAACGTCCCGATGAATCCCGAAAGTTCTCCGCAAATTCGCGGAAACATCAGGCCGCCGGCGCCCGGCGGCGGCGAAGGTTCCCTTCTTCTTCCGGACCTGCGCGCCCGACGATGGCAGCATTCACGGCGTGCTGAACAGCCTCGCCGTGTTGCTGGTGATGCTCCTGGGAACTGCTCCGGGAGGTGAATCAGCGGAAGCCGGCCAGCCTGCGCCTCTCGGCGTGTGTCCGAGCGATCCTGCAGCAGGAAGCACTGCGGCAGAAAATGACCAGAGGCGCCGACGCGTACGCTGAGTTTCTGCGCGGAACGCCTGCGGAACGGGAGTAGATCGAAGTCTGGGGCCGGGCAGATCTCGTGGCACCGGTGAAGCGCAGCGGCGCGCCGGTCGTGAGCACGGGCGGTGTCCCAGCGTGACCGGGGCGCGGTGGGCAATCGTGGCAGCGGCGAATTGGCCTGTACAATCCAGGCCCGGCTAGGCATGCGTCGGCGCGGAGGATGCCGCCATGCCCGACCGACCGCAACGCCCACTCACCGCCGAGGAGATCGCCACCTACGACCGCGACGGGGTGGTGCATGCGCGCGGTCTGTTCCCCCCTGCCTGGGTCGAGCGCATGGCGCGCGCGGTCGACGAGGCGGTGGCCGACCCGACGCTGTTCGGCGGCCTGGTGTCGATGCCGGAGCAGGGATTCAGCGGCGACCTCTTTCTGTGGCAGCAGCGCGACGCCTTCCGCGACTTCGTCTACGACTCGCCGGCCGCGCGCCTCGCGGCGCAGATCCTGCGCGCGCCATCGGTGCGCTTCTTCTACGATCAGCTGTTCGTCAAGCCGGCCGGCTGCCATGTGGCGACGCCGTGGCACCATGACGTGACCTTCTGGCCCGTCGAGGGCGAGGCGGTGGTGTCGATGTGGATAACCTTCGACGCCGTCACGCGCACCTCGAGCGGCCTCGAGTTCGTCCGCGGCTCGCACCGCTGGCCGCAGCGTTTCAAGGCGGTGACGCCGAACTACGACCCCTACATGATGGACTCGGATCTCGAGGACGTGCCCGACATCGACGCGCACCGCGGCGACTACGAGCTCATCTGTTGGGACCTCGAGCCGGGCGACGTGCTGCTGTTCAACGGCCTCATCGTGCACGGCTCGACCGGCAACTACTCGACCGAGCGCGGTCGCCGCGCCTTCGCCAGCCGCTGGGTCGGCGACGGGGTGCGCTTCGCGCCGCGTCGCGCCACCATGCCGCTGCTGTGGCCGCATGGCCTGCAGCCCGGCGATGCCCTCGCCGGCCCGCTCTTCCCGCAGGTCCTGCCGGCGCCGATCGCCGCCGAGGGGGCCCGTCGCGCCGCCGGGCCGGTGCCGCCCGACCTGGGATTGATCCAGGCCAGCCTCGCGGCGGCGGGGCGACGCTGACCTTGGGCGACGCTGACCTTGAAAGGAGGGCGCGGCTAGCGCCGCGCCGCGCTACTTGACCTTCGTGCCCGGCGCGAAGCGACGGCCGGGGGCGAGGACGCTCAGGCCGTCGGGATCGCTGGCGGCGAGCAGCATGCCCTGGCTCTCGACGCCGCGCAGCATCGCCGGTTTGAGGTTGGCGACGACGACGATCTGCTGGCCGACGAGAAAGCGCGGGTCGTACGCGGCGCGGATGCCGGCGACGAGTTGGCGCGGTTGCGCCTCGCCGACGTCCACCTGCAGCACCAGCAAACGGTCGGCGTTGGGATGCGGCGCGGCGGCGCGAATGGTGCCGACGCGCAGGTCGACACGGCCGAACTCTTCGATCGTGATCTGTTGGGTCTCGTCGCTCATCGGGCCTCCTTCGGCGCGTCGCTCTCGAGCTGCTCGATCTTCTCTTGCAGACGCCGCATGTCCTCGCGCAGCTGCCCGAGCTCACCGGTCGGCGCCGCAGTCGGCACGGTCGGGCGCGGCGCCTCGGTGCTCGACGCGTCGGCGCTCGGCGTCGTCGGGGCGTCGAGCTGCCGCACGGCGTCCTGGGCGCGGACGATCATCTCCGTGGCATCCTGGAACTGATCCACCGCACCCGTCGCGGCGATCGGGTGGCCGACGAAGTCGGGCCAGTTGACCAGCCAGCCGCGCATCAGGGTGACGTATACGTCGCGGCGGGTGGCGTCGAAGAACAGGCGGTAGGTTGGGCCGTGCTCCTCCATCGCGACGACCGTGCCGCGGATGGTGCAGAAGCGTCCGACGCACGACGCGGCCTCGGTCCAATCGATCGCCTCGTCGGCGCGCGCCGACGCGGCGAGAAGGGTGAGCAGGGCGAGACGGCGCAGCATGCAGCCGGCTCACTACCAGCCGACCGCGCACAAGAGCCAGTCGCCAGGGCGAGCCCGCAGGTCCGCCAGAGTCTGCCAGCCGGAGAACCCTACGTTGCGGCGGACACTTACGCTCCGCCAAGCAGGCGATCGAAGGTCCGCGCGTCCAGCTCCGCCAACGACCGCACGACGACGTCTGCCTGCAGCGCGGCGTGGGTGGACAGCACGCCGATCGTCGGCATGCCGGCGCGGCGGCCGGCCTCGAGGCCGGCGGGGGCGTCCTCGAGGACGATGCAGCGCGGCGGCGGCACGTCGAGTCGCGCCGCGGCGGTGAGGAACACCTCCGGGTGCGGCTTGCCCTCAACGACATCCTCGGCGCCGACGACGGCGGCGAAGGCGCCGTCGAGTCCGAGCGCCGCGATGATGGCGGCGGCGTTGGCGCGCGGGCCGGAGCTGGCGATCGCCTGGCGCCAGCCGCCGTCGCGCAGGCGGGCGAGCCAGTCGAGCGCACCGGGCAGCGCGGCGACGCCGCGCGCCTGCACCAGGGTCCGATAGCGCGCCTCCTTCTCGTCGCCGATGCGGATGATCTCCGCGTCGCTCATCGTCGCATCGACCAGGCGCCGCAGGATGGCGTCGTTGCGCAGGCCGAAGGTGGCGGCGAACTCCTCGTACGTGAGCGGCCGGCCGAGATCGGCGAGGAGGTCACGCCAGGCTTCGTGGTGCAGGAGGCCGGAGTCGACCAGCGTGCCGTCCATGTCCCACAAGACGGCGCGCAAGGGGCCATTCTGGTCCAAGACGGCGCGCGACGCACCGGGCTGGTCCAAGACGGCGCGCGACGCACCGGGCTGGTCCAAGACGGCGCGCGACGCACCGGGCTGGTCCAAGACGGCGCGCGGCGCACCGGGCTGGTCCAAGACGGCGCGCGGCGTGCCGGTCACTTCAGGCGCTGCAGCCAGTCGTCCTCCTCGAACCACTGGTACATCATGTCGTACACGGCGCCGGAGTCGTCCATGTCGGCGAGCGCGTTCTGCGTCCAGTTGACCAGCAGCGGGTCGTTGGGCGGCAGCGCGATGCCGAGCGGCTCGAACGTGAAGGGTGTCTCCAGCGTCGAGAGGTCCTCGCCGCGGTAGCGGTACACCGTGACGCTGCAGAACGGATGGTCGGCGAGCAGCGCGTCGACCGTGCCGGCGCGCACCATTTCGACGCCCTCGTCGAGCGAACCGACCAGCACCAGCGTTGCCTGGGGAATGGTCTGCTGCGCGAAGGTCACCGCCGTCGAGCTGCGCAGCGCCGCGACCTTGATCGTCGGTACGTCCATCTCCTCGGCGCGGCGCAACTTGGCCATCGTCTTCGACTTGGTCAGGATCGACATGCCGGAGACCAGGTACGGACCGACAAAGGCGACGCGCAGGTTGCGCTCCGGCGTCATGGAGAGGCCGGAGAGCACCATGTCGACCTCGCCCTTCTGCACCGCCGGCAGCAGATCGGCGAACGGCATCGGCACCACCTTCAACTTGACGCCCATGGCGCCGGCGAGCTGCGCGGCAAGGTCCATGTCGAAGCCGATGATCGTGCCGTCCTTCGCCGTCGCATTGAGCGGCGGCTGGCTGCCGGAGGTGCCGACGCGCAACTCGCCGCTCCGCAGGATGCGGCTGATAACCGGTGACGTCGTCGCGTCGGCCGCACTGCCATGGTCGTTCAGCATGCTGCAGCCGGTCGCCGTGCCGCACAGCAGTACGGACAGAATCGAAAGCCAACGCGTCATCATCACACCGTCTCCTTGCACCGCGGGGGGTACTCAAGGGCTGCTGCGAACGCAAGCTGGGTTGACTGGCGCGCGGCCGCGTGGCGACTCTGCGCAGCGCATGGATGAGACGCCGTCACCGCCGATCGAGGTGCCGCTGAGCACGCTCAGCCCGGCGGCGCTACGCGGCCTGGTCGAGGAGTTCGCCAGCCGCGACGGCACCGACTACGGGCGGGTCGAGCGCTCGCTCGAGGAGAAGGTGCGCGACATCATGCGCCAGCTCGAACGCGGCGAGGCCAAGATCTTCTTCGATCCGGAGTCGCGTGCCGCCAACATCGTTCTGGCGCGAGGCTGAGGCGCCCGGTGCCCTCACCCCCCTCCTGCCGCGCGGCGCTGCAGGTGGTTGCGAAGTTGGCGGCGCCCGGCAAGGACAGGGTGGATGGCGCGACGACGGGCAGGTGATCCCCCGCGGCTCGACGACGAGCAGCTCATGGGGCTGCGCGCGGCGCTGTCCGGGTTCGACGATCGCGTCGGGCAACGCGGCCTGCGCTACGTCGACGGCGGCCGCGTCGGACCGATCGACGTCTTCGGTGCGATCTGGTCGGCCGACGTCAGCGGCACCGAGGTCTACGACACCTACTGGAACTGGCGCGGGACGGCCTGGGACCACGAATGCAGTTGCCCCGTCGCGTACCACTGCAAGCACGCCTACGCGCTGGCGGTGGTGATGCTGCGCGGCGCCGTGTCTGCCGCCGCCGCGCCGGCATCGGTCCCGCCGCGCGACGCCGCGGACGCCACCATCCTGGCGCAGCTGCGCGCGACGACCGAGCCCTGGCGCCGCCACATGATTCTGGCGCCGCTGCTGCGGTGCGCGCCCGAGGCGACGATCGAATCCGCGATGCTGGCGGAGATCCTGCGCGAGCCCGACTGCGACCTGCTCTGCTGGCGCCTGGCGGCGCTGCTGCAGCGCAGCGCGACGAAGGCGGTGCCGCCGTGGCTGCGCGCCTTCAGCGACCGCGCCGATCTTGCGCAGCGGGCGAGCGCGGCGCGGCGCGCCGCCGTGGTCGCCGAGCTGGCGCAGTGGGCGGAGCGCCGCGGCACGCCGCCAGCGCGCCGCCTGCGTCTGGTCGTCGTGCTGGCGCCGGTGCCGGGCGGCGTCGGCCTCGGCCTCGAGGTTCGCGTCACCTCGCCGCGTATCGCCGACGCGCCGCGCACCCTGCAGCAGCTCCTGCAGCTGCGCAGCGAGCTGCTGCGCGCCCCCGGCCATCTGCCCAGCGATCAGGCGGCGGTACTGACGATGCTGACCGACGGCGACATTCGGCTCGTCGAAGGGTCGTTCGGCTTGCTGGCGCGCTTCGGCCTCCCCCTCGACGTCCTGCTGCGCCTGGCGCGGCGCGTCGCGGACGCCGACCTGGCAACCTGGGTGGTCGAGGCGGAGGATGCGGGTCGGCGCGGCGATCTCACCTCGGGCGCGCCGCTGCGCTTCGACGACACCCCCGTTCGCCTGTTGCCGGTGTGCCAGGAGGCGGCCGGCGACGCCCTGCTCGATCTCGCCTTCCATTGGCCCGACGGCCGCCAGCTGCCGGTGCGCGAGGGCCTGTATTTCTCCACCTCTGCCGCGGCCGACGAGCAGCCGCGCAGCGGCGTCCTGATCGCCGGCGGCGTGGTGTATGCGGTTCCGGACTCCCCCAAGCTGATGACCGTTCGCCACTTCGTCAGCGAGGGCCCCATGCCGGTGCCGGCCGACGAGCGGCGCGCGCTGATCGCCAGCTTGCTGAGCGGCTTCCCGCACCTGCGCGAGACCCTGGCGGCGCAGACGCGGCTGCACGACGTGGCGCCGCTGTTGGCGCTCGACCTGCGCGACGAGGACTGGCTGCACATCCGCCTGCTCGCCCACCGGCGCACGGCGCCGTGGGCGCCCGGCGGACCACTGGTCACCGACGGCGCCTTCGAGTACCGGCCCGAGGAGCGCTGGGACGCCGCCGTGCCGAGCCCCGACCGGAGTCCTGGCGATCCGCTGGCGTCGCTCGACGCAGCGGCGCCGCTGGCGCCCGCCGACGCGCCGCCGTCGGCGCTCGCCGACGCACCCGGCGCGGCGCCGTGGTGGGAGGAGCCGGATCCCGCACGGGTGGACCCCGCGCGCGAGTGGTTGGCCTCGCTGCCGGCGCGGTCGGGCAGCGTCGGGCGGCCCGGCGGCCAGGTGCCGAGCGCCGCGGACCGCGACCTCGGCTGGTGGATGCACGCCTCGCCGCGCAACATGCAGGCCCTCGCCGACGCCTGGGCAGTACGCCCGCCGGAGCTCGTCGTCGTCGGCACCGTACGCGTGCGCCGCCTGCTCGTCGGCACGCCGTTGCGCCCGCGCCTGCGCGTCGCCGCCAGCGGCACGGATTGGTTCGAGGTCTCCGCCGACTGGCAGAGCGAGAGCCAGCGACTCGACGACGCGGATCTGCTGCGCTTGCGCGCCGCGACCACGACCTTCGTGCGCCTCTCGGGCGGCTGGGTGCGCCGAGACTCCGCGCAGGCCTACGACGAGACCGCCGCGCTCTGCGCCGACCTCGGCCTCGAGGTCGGCAGCGGGCCGCAACGCCTCAGCGTCTGGCAGCTCGCTGGCGCCGCGCCGGAGAGCCTGGCGACCCTGGAGCGGCTCGGCGGCGACGCCGAGACGGCCGCCGCCGCCCGCACGCTGCGCGAGCGCGTCGCGGCCTTTGCCGGGCTGCCGCGCGTCGACCCGCCGGCCGCCCTGCGTGCGACGCTGCGGCCGTATCAACAGCGCGGCTTCGAGTTTCTCGTCCACGCCGCCACCCTCGGGCTCGGCGCCGTGCTGGCCGACGACATGGGACTCGGCAAGACGCTGCAGGCGTTGACCTGGCTGCAGCATCTCTACACCGCCGATCCGCTCGCCGGCCCCAGCCTGGTGGTCTGTCCGGCATCGGTCGTGCACATCTGGGCCCGCGAAGCCGAGCGCTTCGCGCCCACCCTGCGGGTGCTGGTGCTGACGCGCGGCGGCGGCCGCCAGGCGCAACTCGACGCCATGGCCGACCGCCAGCCGACCGCTCCGCAGCTCGTCGTCACCAACTACGCCCTGCTGCGCCGCGACGCCGAGCGTTGGCGCGCGGTGTCGCTGCGAGCGCTCATCTTCGACGAGGCCCAGAACCTGAAGAATCCCGACGCGGATGTCACGCGTGTCGCGCGCACGCTGTCGGCGCAGCACCGGCTCGCCCTCACCGGCACGCCGCTGGAGAACCGCGCCCTCGACCTCTGGAGCATCGTCGAGTGCGTGACGCCGGGGTATCTCGGCGCGCGCGGGCGCTTTCAGGACCGCTTCGACAGCCTCGAGGCGGCGCCGTCGCGGCGCAGGTTGCTCGCCGCCAAACTGCGCCCGATCCTGCTGCGGCGCAGCAAGGCCGCGGTGGCGCCCGAGCTGCCGGCGCGCATCGAGGAGCGCCTCGACTGCGAGCTCGCCCGCGAGCAGCGGCTGCTCTATCTCGACCACTTGCGCCGCAGTCGCGCCCTGGTCGACGGGCTCGGCGCCGCGGCGGGCATGGCCAAGCATCGCATCAGTATCCTGGCGGCGCTGACCCGCCTGCGGCAGATCTGCTGCCATCCGGCCCTCGCCGGCGGCCGCGCGACGCTCGCCTCGGGCAAGTTCGACGCCCTCTTCGAGTTGCTCGAACCGCTGCTGGCCGAGGGGCACAAGGTGCTGCTGTTCTCGCAGTTCGTCGAATGCCTGAAACTGCTACGCGCGGCGCTGACGGCGCGCGACGTGCCGTGCCATATGCTGACCGGTGCGTCGGTCCACCGCGAGCGCCTGGTGGCCGACTTCCAGGCGGATGCGCGTCCGGCGGTCTTCCTGCTGTCGTTGAAGGCGGCCGGCACCGGCCTCAACCTGACGGCGGCGAGCTACGTCGTGCTGTTCGATCCATGGTGGAATCCGGCCGTCGAGGCGCAGGCGATCGACCGCGCCCATCGTATCGGCCAGGATCGGACCGTCATCGCCTACCGCCTGGTGGCGCGCGGCACGATCGAGGAGAAGATCTTCGCCCTGCAGCAGAGCAAGGCGGCGCTGGCGCGCGAAGTCCTCGGTGAGGACGGCTTCTCGCGCGCCCTGACGCGCGACGACCTCGCCTATCTTTTTGCCGAGACCTGACCGGACTTGGCCGAGACCTGAGCCGGACTTGCGACCGCGCCGCGGACTGCGGCACGGTATGCCCCCAGCACCACTCGACTCGGAGGCCGACATGACCGCACCCCAGCTGACCGCATCCGCACCGACCACCGGCATGCTCGCCGGCGTGCGCATCATCGAGAGTTCGCTGCTCGGGCCCGCCGCCGTCGGCATGAACCTCGCCGACCTCGGCGCCGACGTCATCAAGGTCGAGAACCCGGGCGGCGACTACGTGCGCAAGATGGCCTTCCCGATCATCGACGGCGTCTCCCTGCTGCACTGGCACCTCAACCGCGGCAAGCGCAGCATGGTTCTCAACCTGCGTGCGCCGGAGGGGCTCGCCGTCTACGCCGAACTGGTGCGCGGCGCCGACGCGGTCATCGAGGCCATGCGCCCGGGCGCCCTCGAGCGCCTCGGCATGAGCTACGCGCGCATGTGCGAACTCAACCCGCGCATCGTCTTCTGCCAGATCTCCGGCTACGGCCTGAGCGGGCCCTACAAGGACATGCCGAGCCACGGCATCGCCTACGACGCCTGGGCCGGCGCGGCCCGGCCGAGCGTCAACGCCGCCGGTGAGCCGACGATTCCCAGCTACACCACCATCGGCATCAACGCCGGCCCGCTCTATGCCGCCCTCGGCATCTGCGCGGCGATCATCCGCGCCCGCGCCACCGGCCTGCCATGCCGCTTCGAGGTGGCGCAGAGCGACGCCGCCGCGGCCTTCAACTGGAACGGCATCGAGGGTAACAAGGCTTACGAGCGGCCCGAGGACGAGGTGACCGGCAACGACGGCGACGGCAAGGGGGCGCGTCGACCGGTCGGCGACAACAGCATGACCGAGTCGGTGCGCTATCAGTACTATCGCTCGGCGGACGGTCTCATCCTGTTCATGGCCTCCGAGCGCGAGTTCTGGAAGAACTTCTGCCTCGGCGTCGGCCGCCCCGAGCTGTTCGAACAGAACCCCGGCGCGAAATACGCCGATCACGCACGCGGCAACGTCGCCCTGCGGCGGACCTTGGCGGAGATCTTCGCCACCCGCAGCACCGCCGAGTGGGTGCGCTTCGGCCAGGAACACAACACCACGCTCTGTCCGGTCAACGACACCAAGTCGATCACCCGCGACCCGCAGTTCCTCGCCCGCCTGCCCCTGCGCCCGCACGCGCAGGCCGGCACCGATCTCATGCCGTCGCCGATCAAACCGATCGGCGAGGCCCTGCCCGTTCCCGGCAAGGCCGCCATCGAAGCCGGGCGCGACACCGACGCCGTCCTGCGCGACCTCCTCGGCTACGACGCCGCGCGCATCGCCTCCCTGCGCGCCGGCGGCGCCCTCGGCTAGGGGTCGTGAATCCGTAGTCCCCGCCATCTCTCGCTGGCTCTCGACACCCCTGGCGGCGTTGCGCCGCCTTGGAGTATGGCCCGATGTTCCTGCGGCGGCGCGCCGGGCCACGGGCGCCGATGGCGCACCGAGCGGTCGCGGGGAGTTCGGATCCACGACCCTGGCGCCCGCGGCGCACAGCGCCCCGCCGCGGTGCCGCGGCTGACGGCGGAGCAACACGAGGCCCTGGCGCTGATCGAGGCGATCGCCAACGATCCGGCCTTCCACCTCGACATGGAGTTCGAGCCGGGCGACATCCAGTGGCTGAAGAACTCCGTCATCCTGCACGCGCGCGAGGCCTATGAGGAGTGGAAGGAACCGGAACGCCGGCGCCACCCGCCGCGCCTGGGGCTCACCGCGCACGAGTTCTCGGCGGTGGAAGACGTCCGGCGCGGCGGCGTGCCGCCGCGCTGACGCGTCACCGGTAGCGGTAGGTGGACTCCGCCCGCTCGACCTGGCGCACCGCTACGTCCGGCTGCTCCGCCTGTTGCACCGTGCCGCTCACCGTGCGCTCCTGCACCAGGCGGTAGGGGCGCAGCGTCGCCGGCTCGGTGACCAGCAGCAAGGTGTTCTCGACCGCCAGGTCGTCGATGTCGGGCATCGGGGCACCCTGCGGCGCGTTCATGGTGAAGAGCTGCTGCATCGAGGCGCGGATCGCCGGCAGCGCCTCGTCGGTCGGGCGTGAGACGAGGTGGATCTCGACGCAATCGAGCCCGGTGCCGCCAGCGGCGCACGGCAGGCGGCGCGCGATGCGGTACTCGTAGGCCATGATGATCGGCATGTCGGGCACCAGCGGGCCTGGTTGCTGGTCGCTGCCCTCATAGGTCTGCCCGACGACCAGGTTGGCGCCCGCCCAGGCGCCGACGATCGGCGTCCACTGTCCGGCGACGCTGGCGGCGATGCGCTCCTCGGCGAACATGGTTTCGAACGACTGCTGCACCGCATCCGCCTGGTCGGGATTGGCGCGCAGCAGCGGTTTCACCGCGTTCGACAGCTCGCGGCGCAGCTCGGCGACGCCGCGGAGCGCCACCACTTGCCCGTTCGGGCCGACGACCAGGCTCGGCAGGCTCGCCGAGGCGCGGGCGAAGAAGCCGAGCAACGCCTGCTGCTCCGGCGAGGCGCCGTCGCTGCGGATCTGCGAGCGAACGTCATAGCTCTGCACCAGCACGCCGTCCGCATCCTCCCGCACCGCCAGCGCGTAGGTAGTGGTGGTCGCCCCCTCGCGCGTCTGTCCGCCGATGACGCGCTGTCGCACGGCATCGGTCTGCACCTGTGCCTGCATGCCGACCGGCCAGCCGAAGCGCAGGGACACCGGCTCGCCCGCCCCGGCGGCGGCCGGCGCGGCGGCGCGCGGCGCGCAGGCGGACAGCGACGCGAGGGCGAGGAGCGCTGCGGCAGTCCGTCTCGTCCGCCAATTCAAGGGTCCCGTCCTCCGCACCGCCCGCATCGGCGTACCCGTAGCAGGGTGCGCGGCAGCGCACGAACGACGGTTGATCCCTTACGGCCGCACCTCGTAATACGCGTTGAACGGATTGCCGAAGTCGCGGCGCTGGAAGCGGGTGAAGCCGGCCGCTGCGGTCATCTCGCGCGCCAACGGTTCGCTGAAGCCGAGCGTGCCGAGCCCCAGGCCACCGGGTTCCGAGAGACTCGACGACAGGCAGCTCAACACGGAGAAGCCGTACATCATCGCCACCATGGGGTTGGAGGCGAGGTTCTCCTCGAAGCTCGGCTTGGCGTTGATGTCGGCGATCAGCCAGACGCCGTCGGGCTTCAGCGCCGCGCGGACGGCGTGCATCGCCTCCTGTGGGTGGGCCATGTCGTGCAGGCAGTCGAAGGCCGTGACGAAGTCGACGCTCGCATCGCTCGGCAGCGGTTCGCTACGCGGGTCGTGAAAATACGCGTTGGGGACGCCGGTCTCGCGCGCGTAGCGCGCCGCGTGGGCGAGGGCATGCACCGAGATGTCGTAGCCGTGGAACTCGCTGCGCGGGAAGGCCTTCGCCAACTCCAGCAGCGCGACGCCGGTCCCGCAGCCGATGTCCGCGGCGCGCCCGCCGGCCTCCAGGCGTGCGACGACGCCGTCGAGCTGCGGCAGGGCGATGGGTACCAGCATGGTGCGGAACCACGGCGCCAGCAGGCCCTCGATGGCCAGCGCGCCGCTGCACCCGAAGGCGTCGTAGGGCAGCCCGATGCCGGTGCGGAACGACTCGCGCAGCGGCTCGAGGACGACGAACTGCGACTGCAGCTCGGCGAACACCCCGGCGGCATAGGCGGGGCTCTGCGCGTTGGCCAGCACCAGGGCGCCGACCGCCGAGAGCGAGAAGCCGCCGGCGCCGTCGTAGTCGAGCAACTGCGCCGCCGCCTGGCCGCGCAGCCACTCGCGCACCCAGCGCTCGTGCAGGCCGGTGCGCGCCGCCAGCGCCTCGCTGGTCAGGGCGCCGGCGCCGTCGAGGGCGCGGTAGAGGCCGAGGTGGTAGCCGAAGTAGATCATCGCCGAGACGGTCAGGCCGCTCAGGTTGTCGAAGACCCGCTTGGCGTAGGTGTTCAGCTCCTGCTCGAAGTCCTGCATACGGCGTCTCCTACCAGGTCCCGGTGTTGGGCATCGACGACCACGGCTCGGCGGGCGCCAGCGGCGCGCCGCGCTGCAGCAGCTCGATCGAGATGCCGTCGGGCGAGCGCACGAAGGCCATGCGGCCGTCGCGCGGCGGGCGGCTGATGGGGACGCCGTGGTCGACGAGGCGCTGGCAAGCCACGTAGACGTCCTCGACCTCGTAGGCGAGATGGCCGAAATTGCGGCCGCCGCCGTAGGGCGCCGGGTCCCAGTTGTAGGTCAGCTCGACCTGCGCGTCGGGATTCTCCGCGGCGCCGAGAAAGACCAGCGTGTAGCGTCCCGGCGCCACCTCGTGCCGGCGCAGTTCGATGAGGCCCAGCGCCCGGCAGTAGAAAGCCAGCGACGCGTCGAGGTCGGTGACGCGAACCATCGTGTGCAAGTAGCGCATGCGCGGTGTGTACCATCGCGGCATGCAGTCGCCCAGCCGGGATCCCTCGACGCGGGGCGGGATTTCTCCGGGGCGTGGCGCTACACTCCGCCACGATGCTGCTGCGCGATCCCGTTCACGGCGACCTCTCCCTCGGCCCGCGCGAGGCCGCCGTGCTCGACCTGCCGGCCGTGCAGCGCTTGCGCGGCGTCAAGCAGCTCGGCACCGCGTCGTACGTCTACCCCGGCGCGTTGCACACGCGCTTCGACCACTCGCTCGGCGCCAGCGCGCTCGCGCACCGCCTGGTCGCGGCGCTGCGCCGGGCCGGCGTCGCCATCGACGCCGAGGTCGAGGAACTGATCGCCATCGGCACGCTGCTGCACGACGTCACGCACGTGCCGTTCGGGCACACGCTGGAGGACGAGCGTCGCCTCTTCCCGCGCCACGACAAGGGGGCCCGCCTGCAGCGCCTGCTCGACGGCGACCTCGGGGAGGGACTGGCGCGCCTCGGCATCCAAGCGGAGATCGCCGGCCTGCTCGGCGCCGCCCCGAGCGCGCTCCCGGCGTGGGCGTCGGAGATCATCTCCAGCACCATCGACGCCGACCTGCTCGACTACCTGCGCCGCGACGCCTACTTCACCGGGCTGGCGCACGACTACGACGACCGCGTCTTCCGCTACTTCACCGTCGCCGAGGGCCGCCTGGCGCTGGCCATGATGAAGCACGGCATGGATCGTCCCGACGCCCGCTCGGAGGTCATCCAGCTGCTGCGCATGCGCTACTTCCTGACCGAGCGCGTCTATTACCACCACACCAAGGTCGCCGCCGGCGCCATGGTCTCGAAGGCGGTCGAGCTGGCGCTCGACGCCGGCGCGCTGGCGGAAGACGACCTGCTGGCGCTGAACGACTGGACGCTACTCGACCGCCTGCAGCGCGGCGGCGTCGCCGGCGCCGCTACGTTGGCCGAGCGCCTGGCGCGCCGCGCCCTGCTCAAGCGCGGCTACGTCATCTCGGCGCGCAGCGTCGACGCCGCCGCGCGCGCCGCGCTGGTCGGCCTCTTCCACGAAACCCGCGCCGAGCGCCGCGCCGCCGAAGCGCATCTCGCCGCCGCGCTCGGCTGCGCCGCCGGCGAGGTGATCGTCTACTGTCCGGCGCTGACGGTGATGAAGGAAGCCGCCGCGCGCGTCGTCACCAGCCGCGGCCTGCGCGCCCTCAACGACGCCGACGACCCGGCCGGCGCCGAGATCCGCGCCCTCGAGGAACGCTACGCGCAGCTCTGGCGCCTGTACGTCTTCGTCCCCGCCGCCGACGCCGCGCGCGCCGCCGGCCCCGCCGCGGAGTTGTTCGGGTTTGCCAGCGAGCACCAGGTCATCGCCTCGACCTGACTGCGGACGGGCGCCGCCCTCCCGCGGTCCGCATTACCCCAGCCGTGCCAGCAGCGGCGGTCCGAGCACCAGCAGGCCGATGATCGCCGCGCCGATCGCCGCCAGCAGCACGGCGCCGGCGGCGACGTCCTTGGCGTGTTTCACCAACGGGTGGAACTCCGGCGAGGCGACGTCGGCGAGGAATTCGAAGGCGGTGTTGAGCGCCTCTGCGCTCCACACCGCCATCAGGGCGAGGACGATCCAGCACCACTCGCGGCGTGAGATGCCGAGCGCGAAGCCGGCGGCGCACACCGCCAGGCTCGCCGCGGCGTGGATCCAGGCGTTGTGCTGCGAGCGCAGCATCAGCCCGATGCCCGCCAGCGCGTAGGCGAAGGAGCGGACACGGCCGGTGAAGGAGAAGGGGCCTGGGGTCACGGTGGGGCCGGGACCGCCCCAGCGCTGCCGGGGGCGCGCCAGGCGGTATCGCCGGCGGCGCTGGCGAGCGAGGCCTGACCGGCGCCGGCGCGGACGCTGAACTGAGCGCGCTCGCGGTCGTCGTCGGCGTACAGCAGCAGCGCCGGGTCGCCGCGGACCACTGCCAGCAGGGCGCGCAGGGCACCGCGCGGCCCGGTGAAGGCGAGGGCGGGGCCGTCGTGGTTGACGTTGAGGATGGCGCGGCTGCTGTCGCCGTAGAGCACCAGGCCGGGCATGCCCGCGGCGTCCTGACCGAGGATGGCGCGCGGCGCGCCGCCGCCGTCGAGGAAGCTCAGGCCGCTGGCGGCATTGGCGAGGATGCGCACCTTGCCCGCCGCGTCCACCAGCTTGAGCGTGCGGCCCTCGATGACGCCGTCATCGCCGGCGGCGAGCAGCGTCGTGGCGAGCAGCGCCAGGACCAGCGCGACGACGAGCCGCTGCAGACGGCGATGCGCGCGTTCGAGGGCGGCGAGGCGGGGGGCGAGCAGTGCGGGCATCAGATCACCTCGCGTTCCTTCAGCGCCGCGACCTCTTCCCATGAGTAGCCGAGCAGCTCGGTGAGGATCAGCTCGGTGTGTTCGCCGAACTCGGGCGCCGGCAGGCGCACGCTGCCGGGGGTCTCGCTGAGGTGGACGGGCAGGCCGATGACCTCCGTGGGTCCGAAGCGCGGATGGTCGAAGTCGACGATGTAGTCGTTGGCGCGCACCTGGGGATCGTCGGGGAGATCGTCGACGGCGTTGACCTGGCAGAAAATGAAGTCGCCGCCGGCGCGCAGGATGGTCAGCCACTCGGCGAGCGGCTTCGACGCGAAGACCGCATCGAGAATCTCGATCGCCGCCGGCGCGTTGGCGGCGCGGGCGCGCAGATCGGCGAAGCGCTCGTCGATGGCCAGTTCGGGCCGCGCGATGGCGCGGCAGAAGTCGGCCCAGTAGCGATCGGGCTGCAGCATGCCGAGGCAGATCCAGCGTCCGTTCTGGCACTGGTAGTGGTTCCACAATGGGTTGGCCTGGTACTGGCGCGGCATGCGCGGGATGGCGAAGCCCCACATTAGGCGCGCCGACACGCTCAGGCCCTGCAGCGCCATCATGCTGCCGAGGTGCGAGCCGTCCACCGCCTGGCCGACGCCGTAGCGCTCCCGCGCCACCAGGGCGGCGAGCACGCCGTAGGCGAGCATGATGGCGCCCATCTGGTCGGCGATGCCGCCGGCGATGGCCAGCGGCGGCATGTCCGGCTCGCCGGCCGCGTACATGATGCCCGAGCGGGCGAGGCCCAGCTGGTCGAACGAGGGGTCGCCGCTCTCCGGTCCGTGCGGACCGTACCCGGTGGCGGTGGCGTAGATGAGCTTCGGGTTGTGTTTCTTCAGGTCGGCGTACGCGAGCCCGAGCCGCTCGGCGACCCCCTTGCGAAAGTTCTGCACGAACACGTCGGACTGGGCGACGAGCTTGTAGACGATCTCGCGCCCTTCGCCGGTCTTCAGGTCGACGGTCATGCCGCGCTTGTTGCGGTTGTTGGCCTCGAAGTAGAAGTTCGGACGGTCGCCGAGATCGACGCCGCTGAGCTTGGTCATGCCGCGGCCGGGATCGCCGCCGACGCGTTCCTCGATCTTGATCACGTCGGCGCCGAGGTCGCCGAGCATCGCCGAGCACACCGGCCCCTGCTGCCATATCGTCCAGTCGATCACGCGGATTCCTTGCAGCGGCATCGGCATCGGCATCCTCCTCGAGAGCGGCGCACTGTAGGGGCGTCTGCCATGCCGGGCAAGCCGCGCGGCGGCGCCGATCATGTCGCATGCGCGTAGCGGCGGCGGGGTTTCTTGTTGACTTCCCGCGCACGCGGGCGTTAGCCAACAAGTAACACAGCAAGATCTACGGGACCTTCCAAACACTTCTGGCACGCATGGGCGCACCGAGGGCCAGACGGTGCGCCGCGGTGCGTGGCACAGGAGGAGTATCGCAATGGACGACACGCGCAGCGGTTTCTGGCATCGATTCCTGACCACCAAGCCCGTTCGCCCTCCGCCGCCGGCGCGCGCCGGGCTGCAGGCGTTTCTCGAGGGCCGGCACGGCGATGCCGAGAAGCTACTCGTCGGCGCGGTGCAGCGGGCCGAGCGGCAGGTGCCCGACTCGCTCGACCTCGCCGGCGTTCTGGTCGATCTCGCCGACCTCTACCGCGCCCAGGCCCGCTGGGGGGAGGCCGAGCCGCTGTTCGTGCGCGCGATCGCGCTGCTCGAGCGCCTGCACGGCGGTGAACACGCGGCGCTGGTCAAGCCGTTGCACAGCCTGGCTCTCGCCTACCGCGCCCAGGGTCAGTACGACCGCGCCGAGCCGTTGTGCCGGCGCGCGCTGGCGATCGCCGAACGCGCGCACGGCGGCGAGCACCCGGCCACGGCGGCGGCGCTGTCGAACCTGCTCACCGTCTACCTGGCGCAGGGGCGGGATGGCGAGGCCGGGCCGCTGTTCAAGCGTTCGGTGGCGATCAAGGAACGCCTGCTCGGTCCGCGGCATCCCGATCTCGCCGGCAGCCTGAGCAACTATGCCGCCTTCCTGCGCAAGACGCGCGCCGACAGCGAAGCTGCCACCTGGGAGGCGCGTGCCCACTCCATCCGCCAGCAGATTGGCCGCCAGCAGATTGGCCGCCAGCAGACTGGGCGGCCACAGACCGGCCGGCAGCAGACCGGCGCCGCGGCGCGTCGTTGACGGAAGAGATTCCCCATGCCTCGGTGTTGAAGAAGCCCATGTCCCGACTGCTTCGCCTACTCGCCGCCGTCGGTGCAGCCGCCCTGGTGGTGCTGGCGCTGTGGCAGTTGCCGCAGTGGCAGACGGCGGCGTGGGCCGCCTTCCTGGCGCCGAAGGAGCTGCTCGAGCTGCAGAATCAGCTGCGTCATACGATCGCGATGTTGCTCGGCATCGGCGCCATCCTGATCGTCCTGGCGCTGTTGTGGCGGCGCGTCGCGACGAGCGAGCGGGCGGCCTTCGACGCGGTGCGGCTGGCCGAAGAGACGCAGCGTCGCGAGCGCTTCGTGCGCGCTGTCGGCCAGCTCGCCGACGAGCGACTCGAGGTCCGGCTGGGCGCGATCTACGCCCTCGAGCAGGTCGCCGCCGAGTCGACCGCGCAACTGCAGCCGGCGATCGAGGTGCTCTGCGCCTATGTGCGCGAGCACGCCGCCTGGCAGGCCGACACGCCGCCGCCGTCGCGCTTGGCGACCGACATCCAGGCGGTGCTGACGGTGCTCGGGCGCCGGCCGGCCCCGAGCGCCGACGTGGCACCGGTGCGGCTCGATCTGCGCCGCACCGACCTGCGCGGCGCCGACCTGAACGGCGTACATCTCGAACACGCTAACCTCTTCGAGGCGCATCTCGAGAGCGCGACGCTGCAGGCGGCGCGGCTGGCCGGGGCCGATCTGCGCGGCGCGCGGCTCGACAACGCCGATCTGGTCGAGGCCGATCTGCGCGGCGCCGATCTGCGCGAGGCGCACCTCGACGGCGCCTACATGGTCGAGGCGCACCTCGAAGGCGCCGACCTCGGCGGCGCGCATCTGGCCGGCGCGTATCTCGGCGGCGCCCACCTGCAGGGCGCGGATCTGGGCGGGGCGCAGCTCGACGGTGCCTACATGTACAAAGCCAACCTCGAGGGCGCGTCGCTGCATGCGGCGCGCGTGGTGAGCACCATCGGCGTACACCGCGACGAGCGCGAACGCATCAACCGCACGGCGGCGGAAGAGCCCAAGCCGGCGGCGCCGCCGGTCCGCCCCACCCTGGTCCGCCAGGCGCGGCGCTGAGCGCGGCGCCGGCGGCAGCCGCGCCCTCCCCTGGGGCGCAGCGGCCACCGCGTGCACATCCCCGCTTGTGACCCTCCCGGGGCTCGGATAGCTTCCGCGCGTCCATGGTGCTGACGCCGGCGCGCAACGAGCGCAACGTCCTGCTGCTCACCGGCGTCGGGCACTTCACCACCCACTTCTTCGAGCTCATGTTCCCGACGCTGGCGGTGGCGCTGGCGCGACAGAGCGAGTTGCCGCTCGACGACGTGCTCACCTGGAGCTTCGCCGGCTACCTGCTGTTCGGCCTCGGCGGGCTGCCGTTCGGCATGCTTGCCGACCGCATCGGGTCGCGCCTGCTGCTGCTCGTCGCGCTGTTTGGTCTCGGCGTCTCGGCGCTGGCGGCGAGCGAGGTCACCTCGCCGCGCGCCCTGACCGTGTGCCTGGCGGTGATGGGCGGCTTCGCCAGCATCTACCACCCGGTCGGAATCGGGCTGATCTCGCGCACCATCGACGCGCGCGGTCGAGCCCTCGGCGTCAACGGGCTGTTCGGCAGCGCCGGCATCGCGCTGACGCCAGTCGTCACCGCGGCGCTCAGCGAGGCCGTCGGCTGGCAGGAGACCTACCGCATCGTCGGCTACGCGATGTGCGCCGTCGCCGTCGCCTGCGCCTTTCTCCAGGTGCAGGAGCCATTGTACGCGGTCGCCGCCGACGTCGCGCCGTCGCAGCCGTTCGTCTGGCGCCCATTGATCGTCCTGCTCGCCGCCGCCACCCTCGCCGGGGTCAGCTATCGCGGCAACACGCTGGTGCAGCCGGGCTACTTCGCGGCGCACGTCAGCGCGGTGTGGTACGGCGCCGCGACCTCGGCCGCTTACCTGCTCGGCACCGTCGGCCAGTACGCCGGCGGACTGCTCGCCGATCGCCGCGACCTGCGCCGGCTGTATCTGACCTTCCACGCCTGCAGCCTGCCCGGCCTGCTCGCCATGACCCTGCTCGGCGGCGTGCCGCTGGTCGCCGCCGCGGCCATCTTCGTCTTCTTCAGCCTCGGCATGCAGCCGATCGAGAATACCCTGCTGGCGCACTACACGCCGGCGCGCTGGCGGGCGACCATCTTCGGCGTCAAAGCGACCGGCGTCTTCGGCATCGGCTCGCTGGCGGTGTGGCTGGTGCGCTGGGCCGACGGCGTCGGCGGGCTGTCGTTCGTCCTCCTCTGCCTGGCCGGCGTGGTCGCCCTCGTCATCGGCTGCGCCGCCGTCCTGCTGGCCCTGCCGGACGGCGGCACCACCACGCCGGCGCGCGGCGGCGCTGCCGCCAGCCAGCGGACGACGCCCGGCGCGGCACGCGGCGAACTGCTGTCGCCCGAGATCGGGCCGCTGCGGCCATGAGGCTCCTCCTCGTGCGCCACGGCGAGACCGCCGGCCAATCGAGCATCCGCTACTATGGGTCCACCGACGTGCCACTCAGCCGCCTCGGCGAGGAACAGCTGCGCCGCGCCGGCGCGGCACTGGCCGGCGAGCGCTTCGCCGCGGTGTACACCAGTCGCCTGCGGCGCGCCCGCCTCGGCGCCGTGCTGGTGACGCGCGGCGCGCATCCGGCGCACCCGGTAGCGGCGCTCGACGAGGTCTGCTTCGGGCGCTGGGAGGGCCTGACGCGGGAGGAGATCGCGGCGCGCGACCCGCACCACTTCGCGCAGTGGCAGGCCGATCCCGAGCGCTTCGTGTACCCGGAGGGCGAGTGTCGCCAGGCATTTCAGCGCCGTGTCGCGACAGCGTTGCGTCGGCTTCTGACGCCGCCGGCGGATGCGACGGTGTTGCTGGTGGTGCATCGCGGCGTCATCGCCGTCGCCTTGGCCGAGTTGCTCGACCTGCCGGCGGCGGCGCGGCGGGATCTCGAGATCGGGCTCGGCTCCATCCACGAGCTGGCGCACGACGGCACCGCCTGGCGCGCCGTGCACCTCAACGTCGTCGCCCATCTCGCCGGCCTCGAGGCGGCGACATGAGCCGGCTGTTCGGCGGCGCGGCGGCGCGCGACCGGCGCCTCGGGCGCTCGGCCGAGCGGCTGCGCGGGCTGTCGCTGTCGCCGATCAAGGACGTCGAGCTGCAGGCCAGCCGCATCCCCGGCGTCGTCTCGCTGGCCCAGGGCATCCCGAGCTTCGACACGCCCGAGCCGATCAAGCGCTTCGCCATTCAGCGGATGGAGGAGGGCGCCTGCGCGCGCTACTCGGTCAGCCCCGGCCTGCCGGTGTTGCGTGAGGCGATCGCCGACGCGCTGGCGCAGGACGGTATGCGTTACGACCCGGATCGCGAGATCCTGGTCACCGTCGGCTCGATCGAAGCCATCGCCGCGACGCTGCTGGCGACCATCGATGAGGGCGACGAGGTGCTGGTGGTCTCGCCCACGTACGCCTCGTACCTGCCGGCGATCCGTCTCGCCGGCGGCGTGCCGCGCTGGGTGCCGCTGAACGAGGACGCGCACTTCGACCTCGACCCCGACGCCATCGCCGGCGCCGCCGGGCGCAAGACGCGGGCGCTGTTGCTGTGCAACCCCAACAACCCGACCGGCACCGTCTTCTCCCGCGCCCAGACCGAGCGCATGCTGCGCGTCGCGGCGGAGCACGACCTGCTGGTCATCACCGACGAGGTGTACAAGGACTTCGTGTACGGCGACGAGCCGATCTTCAGCGCCGCCATGGATCCGGCGGCGCGCGAGCGCGTCATCCGCGTCTGCTCGTTCTCCAAGGCCTACGGCATGACCGGCTGGCGGGTCGGCTTCCTGCACGGCCCAGCCGAGCGCGTCGCCGACGTCCTGACGGTGCATGATGCATTGGTCACCTGCGCGCCGGTGATCTCGCAGTACGCGGCCCTGGCGGCGCTCGAACAGGGCGCGCCGTTCATCGCCGAGTTCGCGGCCGAGTTCCGCCGCCGCCGCGACCACGTCGTCGAGCGCCTCGATGCGCTGTCGCACGTCTTCGACTATCAGAAGCCCAACGCCTCGTACTTCGCCTTTCCGCGCGTCAAGGACACGGTGCCACTGGCACGCAACTCGACCCGTCTCGCCGCCGCCCTGCTGGCCGAGGCGCGCGTCGCGTTGGTGCCAGGCGTCGCCTTCGGACCGAGCGGCGAGGCGCACCTGCGCCTGTGCTACGCGCGCCCGGCGGCGGACGTCGACCTCGCCTTCGACCGCCTCGACGCCTGGTTCGGCGGCCGACCCTCGCGCGGCGTCGTCGCCGTGCCGGCCAGCCTGCCGGTCGCGGGTGCGGCGCGCGCGCTGCACCCGCTGCGCGATCGCGGCGTCGCGTTGCTGCGCCACCTGGCGCGTGTCCGCCTCGTCCGGACGCGGCCGCGCGTCGTCGCCATCACCGGCAGTCAGGGTCAGACCGTGCTCAAGCGCGCCTGCACCGACCTGCTGGCGCGCCGCTTCCGCGTCCGCGCCAACCCGCTGTCGTACAACACTGCCATCGGCCTGCCGTTGGCGGTGCTCGATCTGGAGATCGACACCCGCGATCCGCTCGCCGTCGTCGCCGCCTTCGGGCGCGCCGCCTGGGCGGCCTATGGACCGCGCGAGGAACTCGACGTCCTGGTCCTCGAGCTCGGCGTGCGCCGCGCCGGCGACATGCGTGCCCACCTCGAGATCGCGCGCCCCGATGTGGTGCTGGTGACGCCGGTGACCGCCAGCTACCGCGATGATTTCGACGGCATCGCCACCATGCGCGAGGAGATCGCCCTGCTCTGCCGCGACGCCGCCGACCGCGGCGCCGCGGTGCGCCTGTGCGCCGACGACCCGCTGCTCGCCGCCCTGGCGACCGAGATCGCCGGCGCCGCCACCTTCTCCGCCGCCGAGCTGTCGGCACCCGACTTCCCGCCCGTGCGCCGCGACGTCGTCGGTGCCAGCGGCCAGCGCGCCGTCGCCGCCGCGGTGCTCGCGGCCCGCGCACTCGGCATGTTGGAAGCCGAGATCGCCGCCTGGCTGGCGCAGGGCTGAGGCCCGCGATCGCCCGCAGCGCGCTGCGCGGCGGGCGATGCGGCGGAGCCCCTCAGGCCCGCTGCCGCCAGAGCAGCCAGGCCGGCACCGCGGTCGTGCCGAGGGCGATGACGCAGTACCCGACGAAGGCCCAGGCGCCGTCGCGGCGCAGCGCGGTGGCGTCGGTGGCCGACGAGACCATGCCGCCGACGCGCTGCAGTTCCTCGGGGTTGGTCGCCGTCCAGGTGATGAGATTGATGGCGACGTAGGCCGCGTACACGGTGATCAGCGGCAACGCCCAGCGCCCACCGCGCCAGAGGGCGATGCCGGTGGCCAGCATGAACGCGCCGATCAGCGCCGCCGGCACGACGACGGCGTCGCCGCGTAGGATCTGCCCGAAGACGACCAGCGTCGCGCCGTCGCCCTGCAACAGCTTGGCGAAGTTGGTCAGTGCGCGCAGCGCGATCAGCGCGGCGCAGAGGCGGATGAAGAGCGTCATCGGCAGGCTCCTTACGATGACCCAAGGACGCGAGTCAGACAAGTGGCGCGGCGCGCCATACGATTCTCAGCTCACCGCAGGGACATGCCGGGTTGCGTCCGCCGCCGGCGGCCGGTAGCTCGTCCCGATCACAGGAGGACTCCCCATGCGTCATGCGCTCACCACCTTCGCCGCCGCCCTCGTCCTGTTCACCGCCGCCGCGGTCCAGGCCGGCGGCGACTGGAACGATTCCCAGGTCGCCTGGCAGACCTACGACGCCGGCCTGGCGGCGGCCAAAAAAGAGAAGAAGCCGATGGTTCTCATCTTCTACACAGAGTGGTGCCCGCACTGCACCAACTACAGCAAGGTCTTCCACGATCCGGCGGTGGTGGCGCAGGCGAAGGACTTCGTCATGATCCGGCTCGATGCCGACAAGAACAAGGAACTGGCGCAGAAGTTCGCCATCGACGGCGGCTACATCCCGCGCACGTTCTTCCTGTCGTCGGCGGGGACGCTCGATCCGTCCATTCACGCGCCGCGCGAGCAGTTCAAGTACTTCTACGACGAGAAGAACCCGGCCTCGATCCTGGCGGCGATGACCGCGGCGCAAGCGAAGTTGAACTGACGGAAGGGGACGTTGGGGCGAAACGGGCACTTCCGCCTCGGAAGTGCCCGTTTCGCCCCAACGTTCCCTTCCCCTGCATCATCCCTGGCTGAGGTAGATCGGCGACGACCAGGCGCGTTCCTCGTTCTGGGTCAGGCAGTCGTCGTCGTACGGCGTGCGGTAGTCGCCGAAGCACGGGTTGACCTTCACGCAGGCGCCGGTGGCGTCGTACTCGCAGCGCAGGCCGCCGGCGTTGACGGCGTCGGTGGGCTCCTGGATGGCGCGCACGTAGTACGTCGCGTCGCGGCCGGCGACGGTGTAGTCCGGGTCCTCGAATTCAATCGCGCAGCCGTCGGCCTCAGGCGCGCACTCGAAGCGCCGCCACGGATCCTCGATCAGCGCCGCGACGGGTTCGCCCTTCACCTTCTGCGGCCGCACGCGCACGACCTCGATCCGCGTGATGAGCCGCCGCTCGTCGCTCGGGTTGTAGCACTCGCCGTGGCACAGCTTCTCGAGGCGCTCCTGCGATACCGTCTTGGTAGTGTACTCGGGGCAGCCGGGCAGTTGCTTGAAGGCGCCGGCGGCGCGGACGCGGAAGCGCGGCGCCTGCGTCATCGCCACGTCGCTGCCCATCGGCGCCTCGCCGCGCGGGCCGTTCAGCAGGTCGAACCACAGCAGGATGCGCTCGCCGCTGGTGCCGTAGACGTTGCGCGCCTTCAGGGCGTCCCAGATCGCTTCGCGGTCGCGTCCGGCGCTGTGCACCGCCACCAGGCCGCCGGTCATGAAGAACGACGCCTGACGTTCGAGGTCGACGAGCTGGAAGCCCCGGATGCCGCGCGCCACGGTCGGATCGAAGGGCACCGACTCCGGCGTCGCCTCCGCCGGCGCGCCGAACAGCCGCTTGAACCAGGCCGCGTCGCGCGGTCCGGCGGCCTCGGTGATGCGGCGTCGGGTGATCTCCTTGTAGCCCGTGCCCGGCCGGGCGGTGTGGTTGTCGCTCGAGGCGATGTAGCCGAACTTGAAGCGGCGCGGGTCGCCGCCGGGGCCGTCGAAGTTGCTGATCGCGGCGATGTATTGGCTGGAGCTGCGCGGCCGGTAGTTGAACGCCGGGTTGAAGCAGTCGCGGCAGTGCCCGCAGTCCTTCCAGTCGTCGATCGTGCTGCCCGGCACGGTGACGCGTCCGGCGACGCCCGCTTTCAGGTAGTTGAGCCTGGCCGTCGCCGCGCGCGCCTCGCACGCGTCGGCTGGCGTGTCGCCGCAGCGTGCACGGATGATCTCGCCCGCCTGCCAGCAGCACGGCAGGTAGTCCGCCGTCGGCTCCGGGCAGGTTGGGGCGCCGTCGGCGTCGAACAGCACGTCGTTCCAGGCGCGGAACTCCTCGGAATTGCCGTGCCCTGAGTAGATCTCGATCAGCGACTGCTTGTCGGGGTCGTGCATGGCCCCCTTGAGCTGCTTGTCCCAGGCGCTGCCCGGCGGCGTGTACAGGCCCCAGGTGGTGCCGTGCGGGATGACGAAGGTGTCGAAGCCCCACTGTGACAGCTTCTCGAAGAGCGCATCGGGGGTCTGCGCCGACTCGTGGCAGTCGGCCGGCAGCTGGCGCGAATCGACCCCCTCCGGGCACATCGGCGCGGCGCGCAGCTCTTCCTGGTAGGCACCGAAGTCGAAGTAGCGCTGCCGGTTCGGCCAGTCGAAGAGCGGCAACTGGATGCCCTGCCAGAACGGCGCTGGCGCGCGCAGGGCGCCGACCAGTTGCGGGCTGAGGGCGCTGATCGGCCGCGCCGGTACCTGATCGTCGCCGAGATCCCGGAAGATGACGTTCTTGTGCCCGTAGTGATCGGCCGGCGTCTGACCGACCTGGGTCCATTCCCAGCCGAGGTACGCGACGACGTCCGGATTCTTCGGGTCGCCGGCCAGGGCGTTGCACTGGCGAATCGACTCCTTCGTCTCCTTCCAGTGGCGCGGCGAGATGCCTTCGGCGTGGTCGTTGATGCTCCAGAAGTCGAGGTCGGAACAGAAGCGCGCATAGTCGCAGGCGTCCGCCGGCGGATGCGCGCCCTCGCCATTGAGCATCGGCAGGCTGCGCATGAACGCGTCGGGCGAGAAGGTGGTGTGCACGTGCAGATCGCCGAAGAGGATCTGCGTGTCGGGCGCCGCCCCTGGCGCCAACTCGGCCAGCACCTCGCGCTGCGTCGTCGTGCGTGCCTCGACCACCGCTTTCGGCAGCGCCGCCTGGGTGATGTCGCCGGGGCCGAGGTGTTCGCCGCGGCAACCGGCGAGGACGAACGCGAGACAGAGCAGAGAATGGAATCTCATCTTCGACCCCCAGGAAAGACGGGCTTCAACGCAGCGACGCAGGGTGGCCGAGGGGTCCGCTCCCCTCCGCCAGACGCTGGGCCTCTGTGTCCCGGTGGTGAAGAAAAATCAAACCAACGGCGGCTTCGGGGGGTCCAGTGACTCGATGTGCAGCGGCGGCGGCTCCATGGCGACGAGGTATTCGAACTGGGCGCGGAAGTCGGCCAGGGACAGCCCGGCGGTGGCGGCGAACCGCGCCAGTTCATGCGGATCCTCGAAGTCGTCGCGGCGCAAGCGCAGCATGTAGCGGCGGGCGATGGCGTAGCGGGCGGAGAGGATATCGACGAAGCGCACGCGCGTCTTGCCGGTGACCGGGTCGAGCATCTCGCTGAAGGGAATCGGCACGAAGTGGCCGCCCTGCATCGACACCATGGCGGCGTGGCCGCCGGCGATGAGGTACTTGGCGGCGCAGTAGCCGAGGTCGCGGCAGTACTCCATGTCGTAGGGGATGGGGTCGGCACAGCGCAGCTCGTAGCCGATGTTCTTCGCCACCACGGTCGCCTTCAGGGCGAACTCGCGCAGACGCTCCTGCACGGCGCGCTTGAGAATCTCGCCGATGTCGACCTCGGCGATGCGCCGGTTGCCGTGCGCGTCGCGCTCGACGTCCTCGAGCTGCGCCAGGTCGGCGGGGCGGATGCCCTCGACGACGCCCTCGGCGACGACCGCGACGCCGTGCCGCTGGCCGAGGCTGAGGCGCTTGATGATGGCGCCGACCAGCGTGTCGACGATCGCCTTGAAGGGAATGTTACGGTTGCCGAACTCCTCCGGAATCAGCGTCAACGTCGCGCCGGCCGACTTGCCCATGCCGAGCGCCAGATGGCCGGCCTTGCGGCCCATGGCGATGACGAAGTACCAGCGCGACGTCGTATGGGCGTCGACCATCAGATTCTTGATGATCTCGGCGCCGATATGTCGCGCGGTCTGGAAGCCGAAGGTGTCGATGTTGAAGGGCAGATCGAGGTCGTTGTCGATCGTCTTCGGCACATGCACGACGTGAATGCGGCCGGCCGACTGTTCCTCGAGCTTCATCGCCGAAAAGGCCGTGTCGTCGCCGCCGATGGTGATCAGCTGGGCGACGTTCAGCCGCAGGAGCGAGATGACAGTGTTCTCGAGCAGCTGCGCGTCGGTGGTCGGGTTGGCGCGCGAGATGCCGATGAACGAGCCGCCGCGGAAGTGGATGCGGCTCACCGCCTCGATGGTGAGCGGTCGCACGTGCTCGACGTTGCCGTGCATGATCCACTCGAAGCCGTCTTCGACGCCGAGCACGTCGACGCCCTCGAGTACCGAGCGGATGGTCGCCGCGCCGATGACGCTGTTGATGCCCGGCGCCGGCCCGCCACCGACGAGAAGAGCGAGGTTCTTGCGTTGGCTCATACGTGCTTCTCCCGTCCGCTCGCGCCGCCGTCAAGTACTGTCGCCGCGCGACGAGCCATGCCTCGTACTGCGCACGCTCCCGATTCATCTGCGCGATGGCCGTGCACCACGTCGGCCACCACGCCTTCGTCTGCCGTCGCTGCCAGGGCGGATCGCTCAATCGGCGCATGCATCGGCAGCTCGACGCGGCGCCGGTGCGCTTCTGCGAGGGCTGCGGCGTCGCGGTTGCCGTGCCCGGCCGGTGGTCGGGGCACGGCTCGAGTCCGAGAATCCAGTAGCTTGGGGGACTGTAACTTGGGACTAGTGCAGCGCCGTCGAGATACGTTCAAGATGCCGATGGTGCCAGCCTGCAAGCAGCCGGGCAGGTTTGGGCTCCTTGAGCACGATCAGGTTGAGGCCATCTGGACGACGCTGCACTAGCCATGTCGCCCGCGCCGTGGTGGCGCGCGCGCACGCAAATCAGCGGATTCTTCGGTGCGACGGTTCTGATGTTCCTGGCGACGCCGGCGGCGGGGGTGGTGCGGCTCGAACCGCAGGCGGAGTCCGCCACTGCGACGGGCGAGGCGACGCAGGTATGCGTCCGCCTCAACAGCGGCGGCGCCAGCGTCGGGGCGACGGAGCATGTGCTGTCCTACGACGGCACCTGCGCCGACCTGCCGAGCGCCTCGGATTGCGAGATCATCGCCGGCCCGGGCCGGGACAACCTCGAGGCAATCTTCTTCCCGCGCAGCGACGTGGCGTACGCGGTGCCCGTCCAGACGGAGGACGGACCGATAGAGCCGATCCCCGGCGGCGACCTTTACTGTTGCACGTTCATCGCCGAGGCCGCGCCCGGGCAGTGTTGCGAGGTCACGGTCTACGACGTGAGCGCCACCGACCTGGCAGGCGAGCCGCTGGACGCCCAGGGTGGCAGCACCCAGCTCTGCGTCGACGCGAGTGGGGCCGACGACGATGCCTGTCAGGTCGCGCCGCCACGCCGCAGTGCCGTCGAGGTGCTGGTCGCCGGTGTCGTTCTGTGGCTGGTCGCCCGTCGCCGCCGCGCTGCCTGATCTCACCCTGACCGACCGTCCGGCGCGGTGGCGGGCGCGGCCGGTGCGGCGCGCCGGCCCCCTTTCGCCGCGCCGTGCCGATGTGCGCATCTGTCGCGGGAGATGAGGGCATGACGGAGCGGCTGACGGGTGCCGCGGCGAGGCTGGCGGAGACGCTGCTCGGGCCGCCCGAGTTCACGCGGGTCGAGATCGCGGCGGCAGCCGGCATCGAGGTCGCGCACGCCCGCCGGCTCTGGCAGGGCCTCGGCTTCCCGCCGGTGGCCGACGACGCGCGCGTCTTCTCGCGCGCCGACGGCGAGGTGTTGGTGGCGGTGCGGGCGCTGCTCGACGAGCGCGGCACGCCGGAAGCGCTCACCGTGCAGCAGGCACGCGTCATCGGCCAGGCGCTGGCGCGCGTCGCCGACGCGCAGGTCACGGCGACGCTCGACAACGCCCTGGCGCATCGCGGCGGCGAGAGCGCCGACGGCGCCGCGCTCGAAGCCGCCCTGCAGGCGATCGAGGCGCAGTTGCCGACCTTCGAGGGCTTCGTGCGTCATGCCTGGCGCCGCCACCTGGTGGCCGCCGTGCTGCGCCTGGCCGCCGCGCCGGCGGCCGGCGATCGCGTCTGCGTCATCGGTTTCGCCGACCTGGCCGGATTCACCCCGCTGAGCAGCTCGCTCGATTCCGCCGAGCTGGCGGCGGCGGTCGATCGCTTCGAGGCAGTCGCCTACGAACACATCCTCGGCGGCGGCGGCCGGGTGGTGAAGACGATCGGCGACGAGGTGATGTTCGCGGCCGACGAGCCAGCGGCCGCCGCGGCCATCGCGCTCGCCCTGGCCGAGGCGTACACCCGCGACCCCGATCTGCCCGAGGCGCGGCTCGGGCTGGCCTTCGGCCCGGTCGTGGCGTGGGAGGGCGACCTGTTCGGCCCGACCGTCAACCTCGCCAGCCGGTTGGTGAATTTCGCCCGCCCGGGCACGGTGTTGCTCGCGGAAGACCTCGGCGCGGCGCTGCACGACCTGCCGGCCTTCACGCTGCGCCACCTGCGTCCGGTCAAGCTCAAGGGCATCGGCGCCGTACGCGCCTGGGTGCTGCGGCGCGGCGCCGCCGATCCACCGGCCGACGGTGGCGAGCGTTAGGGCACCGACGGGGACGGCTGCTGCGCGGTCGAGGGGAGGAGAAGGTCCTCCAGGAAGAACGCCGCCAGCTCGGCGCGGCCGGCGAGGCCGGATTTGGCGTACACGGCCAGCGCCTGCTGGCGGACGGTGCGCTCGCTCGTTCCGCGCACCGGCGCGATCTCCTTGAAGCTCAGCCCCTTCAGTAACAGGAAGGCGACCTCTTTCTCGGCGGGCGTGAGGCGCCAGGCCTCGAGCTGCTGGTCGATGGCATGCGACAGGCCCTGCAACAGTTGAGCGTGCCGCGCGCGCCACAGGGCGGCCTCCGCATGCGCGCGGTCGAGCGACCGGCCGACGTCCGAGAGCTGGCGGCGGAGTCGAAAATAACGGGCCCACAGCCACCCCACGCCGAGGAGCGCGGCGACGACCGCCAGCAGCTCGAGGCCCAGGTGGGACGCCGACGCCCCGCTGCCCGAGTCGGCGAGGATATCGGCCAGGGTCAGCCCGGCGACGGTCGCCAGGATCAGGGTGACCATCAACCGTTCGGCGGCGGAGAGCGCCCCCCCGCTGTCATCCGTCATGTGCCGGATATGCCTCAGCCGGCACCCCAAGTCATGTGACGGATGGTCGGCGGCGCCGCGCGATGCCACTCGGGGGAAAAGGAGAATACATCGTGATGTTCGATCTCAACGCCGCACAGGTCCACTTGGCCGTGAATCATCTGCCCGTATTCGCCGTGTTGCTGGCCTTGGCGACACTGGCGTTCGCCGCCGCCACCCAGCGGGCGAGCGCTCGCAACCTCGGCCTCGGCCTGCTGGTAGGGGCCGCCGTCGCCGCCCTACCGGCCTACTTCAGCGGCGAGGGGGCCGAAGAGATCGTCGAGGACCGTCCCGGGGTGACCGAGGCCCTCATCGAGAACCATGAGGAGGCCGCCGACCGTGCCCTGGCGGTGACGCTGGCCGCCGGCCTCATCGCCGCCGCCGCCCTCGTCGCGGTGCGCGTCCGACGCGAGCGGGCGACACGCATCCTCTTCGCCGTCGCCCTGGTTGCCGCGCTGGCGTCGGCAGGCATGATGGCGCAGGTGGCGCATCTGGGTGGGCAGATCCGCCATGACGAGATCCGTCCGCAAGGTGCGGCCGGCGCATCGAACCGGGTCGCCCACGCCGGTGCGAAGGCGGACGATGATGACTGAGGCGGAACGCAGCGGTACCGGCTCGCGGCCATCGACATCGCCCGGCTCGTTCGCGCCGTCGGCAACGCGCTCGCCGCATGGCCGACGACCGGCTGAGCGCGGCGGGCGGTCGCGGCGGCGTTCGTTCGAGCGGCGTGTGGCGTGCACTCAGGCGCCGCAGCCGCGCAGGGCGTTGCCGATACCCGCCACCAGCTCATCGACGGTCACGCCGCCGTCGCGATCGCGGTCGAGGGCGTCGCAGCGCCCCAGGGGCGTGCGCTCGAGCAGGACGTTGACGCCGATCAGCAGCTCGTCGACGAGGACGAGACCGTCGGCATCGCAGTCGCCCGCGCAGCGTCCACGCAGATAGGCGTCGCCCTGCCGGGCGGCGATCGTCACCAGGTCGCCCATGGCCAGACTCGCATCGGCGAGGTGCAGGCCCCAGTCCGGCGTCAGGTCGCCGCCGATGTCGTCGATGCGCGCATCGGTCGGGTCGCCATTCACCGTGATCGCCAGATAGGTGTACCCGTTGTGCTCGCGGCACTCCGCGTCGAGCAGGCGCGGCAGGGCGACGAACGGCGTCGTGATCGATACGCCGAGGCTTGGGTCGACCCAGGGCGGCGGCGGCGGCGGCGGGCCGAGCGGTAGGCCGCGGCCGCTGCTCGGGAAGTACGGGTGGAGGGCCGTCGTGCCGCTCGCCAACTGTGCCGGATTGGTGCAGGCGGCTTTCCACCCCGGCTGCAACGAACGGCCGAAGCGGCTGTTCTCCGGTGGCGGCGCCGTGGCGCGGAAGGACGCGTAGCTGATGACACACCCAGTATCCTCGCCGCGGCGGCAGAGCGGGATATTGGCGAGGCTGCCGCCGACGTCGGCGCCGTCCGGCACCTGAAAACTGGTTCCCAGCAGCACGGCCGAGACCAGTCGTGCGCGCAGCACCGGGTTGGCGTCGATCTCGTTGCGGATGAGCGTGATCAGCCGGCCGGCGCCCTGCGAATGGCCGATGAGCAGGACGCCGCGGCCGCCGTTGTCGTTGGCGACGTAATGCTTCCACGCGTCGAGCACGTCGGCGTCGGCGAGGGCTGAGTCGGCGGGGATGGGTGCACCGCCGAGCGCCGCGACCAGGGCGGTCAGCGTGATCTGCCGATAGACGGGGGCGAAGACGCGACAGACCGAGCCGAGGCGCGCCGCCTGCTGCCGGGTGACGTAGATCTCTTCGGCCGCAGCGGGGATCAGGTCGCTGTTGCCCGACATGTCGGTGGAGATGGTCGGGTAGAGGTAGAAACAGTCGAAGGCCGGGGTCGGCGTTGGTGCCCACACTTCGACTGTCGTCTCGCCGCTCTCCGCGACGACGGTGGCCGCGAGATCAGCGTCGCAGGGGTCCAGCGTGTCGGGGTGACAGACCCAGTGCGCGGGATCCTCATATACCGCGCTGTGGTAGCCCGGATACGGATTGATCGGCGCGGCCCCGACCGTCGCGGCCGGGATCAGCGCGGCCGGGATCAGCGCGGCGAGGATCATGCAAAGGCCCGGCGCCGGCCGCGCCCATCCTGGATGTGTCATGGTGGATTGATACCGAAGGACGACGGTCGGCTGCAACTCGGGTGGACATCGCCGCCGGCTTCAGCGAAGGACAGCGCCATGCGCGCCCTTCGCCTGACGGTCACGCTGCTCGGTGCCGCCTTCGCGCTGCAGGGTCTCGCGTGGCTCATCGATCCGCAACGCGCCGCCGCCGGGCTCGACATGGCGCTGCTCGACGGCCTCGGCCGCAGTACACAGATCGGCGACTTCGCCTCGTTCTTCTTCACCGCCGGGGTGACGATGCTCATCGGCAGCCGCCCCGGGCGCGCCCGCCTGCTGTACGTGCCCGCCCTGCTCGTGGGCGGCGCCGCCGTCGCGCGCATTGTCGCCTGGGCGCTGCACGGCGCCGCGTTCGCCGCGCTCTTCATCGCCATCGAAGTCGCGGTCACCGCCCTCCTGTTGCAGGCCGCCGCGCGCCTCGACACCCCGTCCTGAGCACGTGCCTGCGCACCGCGCCTGCGCCCGCGCTGCGGCCCCGCCAGCCAGTCCCGCGACCCCGTTCGGGCGTGGGGCGCCGGTCAGAACGGAACGCGGCCGAAGCCAAGCAGCTTGTCGATGCGGCTGAGGACATAGTCGAACGGTCGCACCCGGGCGGGAAAGCCGCCCTTGTTGCCTTCGATGGTGAAGACGATGCCGTCGGCGGCGTGATGCACGAGGCCGATGTGGCCCATCCATCCCGCCGGTTGGCCGCGCCACCAGACGACGATATCGCCCGGCTCGGGCGTGGCGCCGGAGGACAGGTCGTAGGCCCAGCCCTTGCGGCGGAACTGGTCGCGCACGTCGCGCGCCCCGGCGCTGTAGCGGAACGGGACGCCGTCGGCGTGCTGGTCGTAGCACCAGCTGACGAACGCGGCGCACCAGTTGGCGGGCGGCGGCACGAGGCCGTGCAGGTACTTGCGCACCCAGGCGCCGTCGTTGTTGGCGCCCACCTCACGCGCGCCGGCGGCCATCTCGGCGAGCGCCGCCCGCAGCGCGGCGCGGCCGCGCGGGCTGCCGCCGCTGGCGGGCATCTGCGTCAACGCGCCCGTCGCCGGGGTGTTGAGCACGGCTGGGTTGCGCGGGTGGACGAGCGCCCACCAGGTCAGCGGACCGACGATGCCGTCGGCGACGAGTGGCTGGCCGCGCGCGTCGACGTGCCGTGCCTGGAAGCCGAGCACCGCGCGGCGCACGGCGCCGTCAAAGGTCGCACCTTCGCGCTCCAGGTAGCCGCGCGCGCGGAGCAGACGCATCAGTTCGTGCACCGCGGCGCCGCTGGCGCCGAGTCTGATCGTCGGGTGGCTCATGTCTGTCCTCGCTCCTCTGCGGGCCGCGGCGATCTCGCCCCCACTTTCGCCTCGCCCCGCCTTCGCTATAGTCCGGCGATTACCGCATGCCGGACGACTTCATTCACATCGTCGGCGCGACGCACAACAACCTCAAGGGCGTCGACGTCCGCATCCCGCTCAATGCGCTGACCGTCGTCACTGGCGTTTCCGGCTCGGGCAAGTCGAGCCTCGCGTTCGACGTCCTCTACGCCGAGGGGCAGCGCCGGTACGTCGAGAGCTTCTCCGCCTACACGCGGCAGTTTCTCGACCGCATGGACAAGCCGCAGGTCGAACGCATCGACGGCATCCTGCCGGCCATCGCCATCGGCCAGGGCAATACGGTGAAGACCTCGCGCTCGAGCGTCGGTACGATGACCGAGCTGCACGACCACCTGAAGCTGTTGTGGGCGAAGATCGGCATCCTGCACTGCCGCCAGTGCGAACAGCCGGTGACGCGCGCGACGGCCGAATCCGTGGCCGCCGAGCTGCTGGCGCGCGGCGAGGGAACACGCGCGCTCATCACCTTCACGGTGCCGCTGCCGGAGTCGCTACCGTGGAGCGACGTGCGCGCCGGCCTGGTTGCCTCGGGCTTCCGCCGCCTGCTGGTCGACGGCGAGGTGGTCGACGTGGAGGGCGCTGGGGAAGGGGGACGTTGGGGCGAAAGTGACACTTCTCGCGGCGAGAAGTGTCACTTTCGCCCCAACGTCCCCCTTCCCTCCCTTCCCCATTTCCTGACCATCGTCGGCGACCGCGTCGTGGCGCGCCACGAGCACAAGCGCCGCCTGGTGGATTCCATCGAGCAGGCGTTCCACTTCGGCAAGGGCCGCCTGGCGCTGGTGTTCCCCGACGACGGCTTCGCCGCGACGCCGTATAGTGAGGCGCTCGAGTGCGCCCGCTGCCACCTCACCTATCGCGAGCCGAGTCCCAACCTGTTCTCCTTCAACAGTCCGCTCGGCGCCTGCGAGACCTGTCGCGGCTTCGGCCGCGTCGTCGACATCGATCTCGAGCTGATCATCCCCGATCCGCGCAAGTCGCTCGCCGACGGCGCCATCAAGCCGTGGTCGACGCCGTCGACGGAGTGGGAGCGAGACGAGCTGGCGAAGTTCTGCAAGCGGGCCGGCATTGCGATGGACAGCCCGTTCGCGGCACTGAGCGAGGAGCAGCGCCGCCGCGTCATCGACGGCGAGGGCAAGTACTTCGGCCTGCGCGGCTGGTTCAAGTGGCTCGAGGGGCGCACCTACAAAATGCACGTACGCGTCTTTCTGGCGCGCTACCGCAGCTATCGCATCTGCCCCGCCTGCGCCGGCGGTCGCCTGCAGCCCGACGCCCTGCTCTACCGCGTCGGCGGCCGCACCGTCGTCGACGTCAATCGCCTGAGCGTCGCCGACGCCGCGGCCTTCTTCACCGCCCTGCCATTGACGCCGACGCAGGCCGAGATCGCGCAGCTGATCCTCGTCGAGATCCGCCACCGCCTGCGCTACCTGCTCGCCGTCGGGCTCGACTACCTGACGCTCGACCGCCAGTCGCGCACGCTGTCGGGCGGCGAGCTGGCGCGCGTCGATCTCACGCGCGCCGTCGGCTCGTCCCTGGTCAACACCCTCTACATCCTCGACGAGCCCTCGGTCGGGCTGCACCCGCGCGACAGCCAGCGCCTGGTGAAGATCCTCCAGGAGTTGCGTGCCAAGGAGAACACCGTCGTCGTCGTCGAGCACGAGGAGGAGATCATCCGCGAGGCGGATCACATCATCGACCTCGGCCCCGGGGCCGGCGAGCGCGGCGGCGAGATCCTCTTCGCCGGGCCCTACGCGCAACTGCTCGACGACCCCCGCTCGCGCACCGCGCGCTATCTCACCGGTCGCGAGCGCATCGCTTTGCCGGCGCGGCGCCGGCCGCCGCTACGCCACGTCGAGCTGGTGATCCGCGGCGCCCGCTCCAACAATCTCTGCGACATCGACGTGCATGTGCCGCTCGCGCGCCTGGTCTGCGTCACCGGCGTCTCCGGCTCCGGCAAGTCGACGCTGATGGAGGACATCCTCTACCGCGGCCTCGCCAAGCGCCTGGGCAAGTTCGACGGCGTCCCGGGCGAGCACGAGGATATCGAAGGCTGGAACCGCGTCGGCCAGGTGATCCTGGTCGATCAGTCGCCGCTCGGCACGACGCGACGCGCCAACCCGGTCACCTATCTCAAGGCCTTCGATCCCATCCGCGACCTCTTTGCCGCCAGCCCGCTGGCGCGCGTGCGCGGCTTCAGCGCCGCGACCTTCTCGTTCAACGTCGCCGGTGGCCGCTGCGAGACCTGTAGCGGCGAGGGCTACGAGAAGATCGAGATGCAGTTCCTCTCCGACGTCTACGTGACCTGCCCGACGTGCAATGGCGCCCGCTTCCGCGCCGATGTGCTGGAGGTGACGTACCAGGGCCTGTCGGTGCGCGGCGTGCTCGACCTCACCGCCGCCGACGCGCTGCGGTTCTTCGGCGCGTCGTCGGAGATCGCCGCGCGTCTGCAGCCGCTGCTCGACGTCGGCCTGGGCTATCTGCGCCTCGGCCAGCCGCTGACGACGCTCTCGGGCGGCGAGTCGCAGCGCCTCAAGCTCGCCGCCGCTCTCGCCCAGCAGACCAAGGGCCAGGTGCTGTACCTGTTCGACGAGCCGACGGTCGGCCTGCACTTCGCCGACGTCGCGACGCTGCTGGCGGCGCTGCAGGCGCTGGTCGAGCGCGGCCACTCGGTGGTCGTCATCGAGCACAACATGCAGGTCGCCAAGACCGCCGACTGGGTCATCGACCTCGGCCCCGAGGGCGGCGCCGGCGGCGGCCGCCTAGTCGCCGAGGGGACGCCCGAGGATGTCGCCGCCAACCCCGCCTCGCACACCGGCCGCTTTCTGCGCGCCGCGCTCGCCGGGCCGGACGCCGCGGCGCCCGCGCCGGCCGTCTACGAGCCGCCGGCGGCGCGCGACGGCACCGGCGTCATGCGCGTCGTCGGCGCCAACGAGCACAATCTGAAGAACCTCAGCGTCGACCTGCCGCGCGATCAGTTCATCGTCGTCACCGGTCTGTCCGGGTCGGGGAAGTCGACGCTCGCCTTCGATCTCCTCTATGCCGAGGGCCAGCGCCGCTACCTCGACAGCCTGTCCACCTATGCGCGCCAGTACGTGAAGGTGCTGCCGCGCCCCGACGTCGAGCTGCTCGCCGGCGTGCCGGCGACGGTGGCGATCGAGCAGCGCCTGAGCCGCGGGTCGCGCAGATCGACGGTCGCGACGGTGACCGAGATCTACCACTACCTGCGCCTGCTCTACGCCAAGATCGGCGTGCAACACTGCACGCAGTGCGGCGATCCGCTCAGCCCGCTCGATCGCGACCAGATCGCGGCGCGCATCCGCACGCAGTGCAAGGGCGACGAGGTGACGCTGCTGGCGCCGGCGGTGCGTGGCCGCAAGGGCATCTACAAGGAGCTGTTCCAGGCGGCGCGCAAGCTCGGCCTGGGTCAGGCGCGGGTCGACGGCGCGCTGCTGCCCCTGACGCCGTTGCCGGCGCTGGCGCGCTACAAGGAGCACGACATCGACCTCGTCGTCGGCCGCATCGCACTACCGGCGCGGGGCCTGGGCGCGGACGGCGCGGCACCGCTGGCGGAGCTGATCGCCAGCGCGCTGCGGCTCGGCGGCGGCGCCGTCATCGCGCGCGGCGGCGGCGGCGTCGAGAAGCTCTACAGCGAGCGCCTCTACTGCGGCCGCGACGGCATCGGCTACGAGGCGCTCGACCCGCGCCTGTTCTCGTTCAACTCGCGCCAGGGCGCCTGTCCGCAGTGCGACGGCCTCGGCAGCGAGGCCACCGTCGACGTCGACGCGCTCATCCCCGACCCCGCGCAGCCCATCGGCGAGGCGCTGCTCGCGGCGCTGGCGCCCGGCGGTCTGGCGGCGAAACGCGTCGTCAAGGAGGTCGCCAAGCGACACCGCGTGCCGCTGAAGAAGCTGGTCGGCAAGCTGACGGCGAAACAACGCCAGGCGCTGTTCGCCGGGCAGCCCGGCGCGCCGGGGTTGCTGGCGGCGCTCGAGGAGTTGATCGTCGAGGACGAGGAGATTGGCGCGGCCCTGGTGGGCGTCCTCGGCGAGCGCCCATGCCAGGCCTGTGCGGGCACGCGTCTCAACGCGCGGGCGCGCGCGGTGCGGGTCCTCGGCCGCCCGATCACCGAGGTCACCGCCGAAGCGGTCGCCGACGCGCGCCGCAGCCTGATGCGCTGGCGCTTCGACGCCCGCGAGTCCGCCATCGCCGCCAACGTGATGAAGGAGATCCTGCCGCGGCTGCAGTTTCTCGAAGAGGTCGGGCTGCCGTACCTGACCCTCGACCGGCCGGCTGACACGCTGTCCGGTGGCGAGGCGCAGCGCATCCGCCTGGCGGCGCAGCTCGGCTCGAATCTGCGCGGCGTCTGCTACATCCTCGACGAGCCGACCATCGGTCTGCACCCGCGCGACAACGCCATGCTCATCGAGACGCTGGTGGGGCTGAAGAACAAGGGCAACACGCTGGTCGTGGTCGAGCACGACGAGGCGACCATCGCCGCCGCCGACCTGGTCGTCGATCTCGGTCCCGGCGGCGGCGCGCGCGGCGGCGAGTTGGTGGCGATGGGCCCGCCGGCGAGCCTGGCGCAGCAGGAGGGGTCGCTCACCGGCCGCTTCCTCGGCCGCGCCCGGCCGCGTCTTGGTCCGCTGCGCGACGTGTCGCAGAGCCCGCGCCTGACGGTCAGCGGCGCGCGCGAGCACAACCTCAAGAACGTCACCGTCGCGCTGCCGCTCGGCGCCTGGACCTGCGTCACCGGCGTCTCCGGCTCAGGCAAGTCGACGCTGGTGCGCGATGTCCTCTACGCCGGCCTGCGCCGCGCCCTCGGCCTCGCCGGGGGGCGCGTCGGCGCCTTCGCCACGCTCACCGGCCACGCGGCGCTGCAGCGCATCGTCGAAGTCGACCAGACGCCGATCGGGCGTACGCCGCGCTCGACGCCGGCGTCCTATGTGGGCTTCTGGGACGAGTTGCGCCGCCTCTTCGCCATGACCGGCGAAGCGCGCAGCCGCGGCTACACGGCGAGCCGTTTCTCGTTCAACGTCAAGGGCGGCCGCTGCGAGAGCTGCGCCGGGCAGGGGCGCATCAAGATGGAGATGAGCTTCCTGCCCGACGTCTACGTCGCCTGCGACAGCTGCGGCGGCGCCCGCTTCAACGACGAGACGCTGGCCGTGACCTACAATAGCCGCTCGATCGGCGACGTGTTGGCGATGACCATGGAGGAGGCGGCGGCGTTCTTCGCCGCCGTGCCCGGTCTCGTGCAGCCGACGCAGCTGCTGACCGACATCGGCCTCGGCTACCTGACGCTCGGCCAGGGCAGCCACACTCTGTCGGGCGGCGAGGCGCAGCGCATCAAGCTCGCCTACGAACTCGGCAAACCCTCGCGCGACGCGACGCTGTACGTCCTCGACGAGCCGACCACCGGTCTGCACTTCGCCGACATCGAGAAGCTGATCGGCGTCCTGCACCGCCTCATCGATCGCGGCAATACCATCGTCACGATCGAGCACAATCTCGACATCGTCAAGGAAGCCGATTGGATCATCGATCTCGGCCCCGAGGGCGGCGCCGGCGGCGGCGAGGTGGTGGCGATGGGCCCGCCAGCGGCGCTCCTGAAGTCGAAGCGCTCGCACACCGCCAAGTTCCTGCGCGCCTTTCTGACCAGCGGCGCGTAGGCTGCGGAGGCTGCGCCGCGCCGCATCCGACACGGCGTGGCCGCAGTCGTGCCCTCCGCTGGCCGGCGCGCCACCCCCGGTCGTGAACTCATCCTCCAGCCGGGACCGTGGGCATCCAAGCCCGCAGCGCCGCGAGAGCGAGCGCTGCAAGCCGTTCGCCTATGACGAGTTGCTGAAGCGCGACAAGGTGAACCTCGATCTCTTCTGGCTGAAAGACGAGGCGTTGGAGGACTCGGCCAATCTGCCGGCGCCGCCGGTCATCGCGCGCGAGATCGTCGACGACCTGGAGGCGGCGTTGGCGCAGTTCGCGACCATCAGCGACGACTTGGCGGAGTGATCGCGGCGAGCGGCTGGCGCGCTCACGCCTCGCTCGACGCGCGCTCCGAGCTGCGGCGGCGGCGCGTCATGAGCGTCGTCGCGCCGACCGCCAAGAGCAGGCCGGTGGCGAGCACCAGCCCGGCGTGGCTTGCCGCCGGCGCGCCGACCGGAAAGCACTCCGGCGAGCAGAGGTCGTTCGAATCGATGGCGCCGCAGCCGGCGCAGACCTCCGCGCAGGTGCGCCCGGAGCCGACGACAAAAGTACAGAAATCGCCCTGCGGGCACTGCAGACAGCGGCAGCAGCCTTCGCCGGGCTGCGCCGATGCCACGTCCGCCGCCGCCAACCCCAGCGTCAGGGCCAGCAGCATCCCCACGAGCACTCTCGTCCAGCGGCATCGCGTCATGTTCGACTTCCTCCCGCGTCAGCGGCTATCAGAACGTCCCGATAGCGCAACGGCGGTCCCCGTCGGCGCCGGCGGCGGGGTGCTATATTGCTATTGGACACGTGTTCACGTGTAGCGAATGGGAAGGAATCGAGTCGGTACGAGAGAGGAGTTGGCGCATGGCGATCAGGGTCGGCATCAATGGATTCGGGCGCATCGGGCGGATGGTGTTCCGGGCGGCGGTGAAGAACTTTCCGGACATCGAGGTCGTCGGCATCAACGACCTGCTCGAGCCGGAGTATCTGGCCTACATGCTGGCCTATGACTCGGTGCACGGCCGCTTCGACGGCGAGGTCGCCGTCGACGGCACCACGTTGATCGTCAACGGCCGCCGCATTCGCCTCACCGCGGTCAAGGACCCTGCCGAACTCAAGTGGCAGGAGGTCAAGGCGGACATCGTGATCGAGTCGACCGGGCTCTTCCTGACCAAGGAGACCTGCGAGAAGCACCTGGCGGCGGGCGCCAAGAAGGTGATTCAGAGCGCGCCGAGCAAAGACGATACGCCGATGTTCGTCTTCGGCGTCAACCACACGACCTACGCCGGCGAGACGATCATCTCCAACGCCTCCTGCACCACCAACTGTCTGGCGCCGGTGGCCAAGGTGCTGCACGACACCTGGGGCATCAAGCGCGGCCTGATGACGACGGTGCACGCCGCCACGGCGACGCAGAAGACGGTCGACGGTCCGTCGAACAAGGACTGGCGCGGCGGCCGCGGCATTCTGGAGAACATCATTCCGTCGTCGACCGGCGCCGCCAAGGCGGTCGGTAAGGTCATTCCGGAGCTGAACAAGAAGCTCACCGGCATGGCCTTCCGTGTGCCGACCTCGGACGTGTCGGTGGTCGACCTGACCGTCGAACTGAGCAAGCCGGCCACGTACGCGCAGATCTGCGCCGCCATGAAGGCGGCCGCCGAGGGGCCGATGAAGGGCGTGCTCGGCTACACCGAGGACAAGGTCGTGGCGACCGATTTCCGCGGCGAGAGCCGCACCTCGGTCTTCGACGCCGACGCCGGCCTGGCTCTCGACGACACGTTCGTCAAGGTCGTCGCCTGGTACGACAACGAGTGGGGCTACTCGAACAAGGTTCTGGAGATGGTCCGCGTCATCGCCGCCTGAGTGGCGCGCGCCGTCGCCCGCCGCTAAGGCGCGGGCGACGGCGACCGCCGTCACCTTGTACTCCGGGGCGCCGCCGACGACGTCGCGCAGCGGGCTGGTGACCTCATTCACGAACGCCGCGGCGGTGTGAAAGGTCGCGAAGCAGGTCCCCACTGCCAGGCGCGTGTCGAGGCGCAGCGGCAGCACGGCCTCGCCGTGGCGGCTGCGCACGCGCACCCGCTCGCCGGCCGCGAGGCCGAGGTGCGCGGCGTCCGCCGGCGCCATCTCCAGTTGGTCGACGGGGTGCAGGGCCGCGTTGGGCGTGCGCAGGGTCATGGTGCCGGCGTTGAAGTGCCAGAGGGTGCGCCCGGTCGTCAGCAGAAAGGGAAACGCCGCGCTGGTGGTCTCCGACGTCGGTCGGTAGTCGAGCCGCGCCAGCGGGGCGCGCGCGGCGCCGGCGAAACTGTCGCCGTGCAACACCGTCGTGCCGGGGTGATCCTCGGCCGGGCAGGGCCACTGCAGCCCGCCGTGCTCGAGCCGTACCCAGGTGATGCCGTGGCCGGCCGGCCAGATGGCGCGCACCTCCTCCCAGACCGCTTCGGGCGACGCGAAGGCGAAATGGCGCGCGGCGCCGAGGGCGCGGCCGACGTCGCAGAGGATGCGCCAGTCGGGGCGCGACTGGCCCTGCGGCGGGATGGCGCGGCGCACCCGTTGCACGCGGCGCTCGGCGTTCATGAAGGTGCCGTCCTTCTCGAACGACGAACAGGCGGGCAGGAAGACGTGCCCGAACTGGCGCGCCGTCTCGGTCATGAACAGGTCCTGCACGACGACCAGCTCGAGCGCCGCCAGCGCCTGGCGCGTCGCCGCCGCGTGCGCGTTGGTGAGCAGGACATCGTAGCCGATCGCCCACAGCGCCTTCAGGCGGCCGTCGCGCGCCGCGTCCATCATCTCGAGCAGATGCATTCCCGGCCGCGTCGGCGGCGCCACGCCCCACACCGCGGACACGCGCTCGGCCGCGTCGGCGAGCGGCACGCCGCCGGTCAGCTGCGCCGGTTCGCAGCCCATGTGGGCGGCGCCCTGGACGTTGTTCTGGCCGCGCAGTGGGTTGACGCCGGTGCCCGGCTTGCCGAGGTTGCCGGTCAGCAGCGCCAGGTTGACCAGGGCGCGCACGCCGTCGGTGCCCTGCACGTGCTCGGTGACACCGAGTCCGTGCATCGCCAGCGCCGGCGCGCCGCCGGCATACAGCCGCGCCGCGGCGCGAATGTCGGCCGCCGGAACGCCGGTGAGCGGCGCGGCGCGCTGCGGCGTCCACGCGGCGATGAAGGCGCGGAAGTCCGCGAACTCGGCGACGCGCTCGCGCACGAAGGCGGCGTCGACCAGCTCCTCGCTGACGATGACGTGCGCCAGCGCGTTGAGCAGCGGCACGTTGGTGCCGGGCCGCGGCGCCAGATGGCAGGTGGCGATGGCGGCCAGCTCGATGCGGCGCGGGTCGATGACCAGCAGGCGGGCGCCGCGACGCACCGCCTGGCGGATGCGGGCGCCGACGATGGGATGGTTCTCGGTGGGATTGGCGCCGCACACGAGAATGGTGCGCGCCTGCTCGATGTCGTCGAAACTATTGGTGGCGGCGCCGGTGCCGAGTTGCCCTTTCATGGCGGCGGCGCTCGGGGCGTGGCAGACGCGAGCGCAGCAGTCGACGTTGTTGGTGCCGAGCGCCACGCGGGCGAGCTTCTGCGCCAGGTAGTTCTCCTCGTTGGTCGCCCGCGCCGAGCCGAGCACCCCGACCGCGTCCGCGCCGCAGCGCTCGACGATGTCGCGCAGGCGCTCGGCGGTGACGGCAACGGCCTCGTCCCAGCCGACCTCGCGCCAGGCATCGCCCTGGCGCAGCAGCGGCGTCGTGATGCGGTCGGCGGCATGCACGAAGGCGGTGGCGTAGCGCCCCTTGACGCACAGGTGGCCCTTGCTCACCGGCGCCTCGAGCAGCGGCGCGCAGACCACCACCTGCTCGGCGCGCGTCCCGACCGTCAGCTCGCAGCCGGTGCCGCAGTAGGGGCAGGTCGTGCGCGTCCAGCGCTCCGGCGCGCCGTGCTCGTGCACCGCGCGGTCGGCGAGCGCGCCGGTGGGGCAGGTGTCGACACAGGCGCCGCAGCTGACGCACGTGCTGGCGCGCAGCGTCGTGCCCGAATCGGGCACGATGCGGGTGTCTTCGCCGCGGCCGTGGATCTGCCAGACGAACTGGCCCTGCACGTCGTTGCAGATGCGCACGCAGCGAAAGCAGTCGATACAGCGCGCCATGTCGACACGGATGTACGGATGGCTGTCGTCGACCGGGTCGCGCCGCGTGCGCGGGTTCGCGGTCGGCACGATGCCATATGCGCCCAACAGGCGATGGAAGGAGTGGTCCGGCTCGCGCGCGAGCGCCTCGGGCGGGTAGCGGGCGGCGAGTAGCTCCAGGGCGGCGCGGCGGTGCGCCGTCGGCGCCGCGCCGGTGGCGTCGATCACCATCCCGTCGGCGACCGCGACCAAACAGGCGGCGACGGGATGCGCGACGCCGCCGATGCCCACCACGCAGGTCCGGCACGCCCCCGCCGCGGCGAGCCGCGCGTCGTTGCACAGCGCCGGCGGCGCCAACCCCAACTGGCGGAGGGCGGCGAGGACGGTGATGCCGTCGGCGACCGCGTGGGCCGCGCCATCGATTGTCACGCGCACCATACGACGCAAGCATAGCAGTCGGCGCGGCCGCCGTCCGCGCGACAGGGACGTCGCCGCCGCCTTGCTCGCCCGGGGGCCCTGGGGGTACGGGTCACGCTGCAACGACGCTGCGCCGTCGGCGCGGCCGCGCAACGCAGGAGGACGAGATGGCGAGACTGTGCGAGGGACGGGTGTGCATCATCACCGGCGCCGGGCGCGGCATCGGGCGCGAGTACGCACTCATGCTGGCGGCCCATGGCGCCGCGGTCGTCGTCAACGACCTCGGCGGCGCCCGCGACGGCAGCGGCGCATCGCTCGGGCCGGCGCAGGAGGTGGTCGACGAGATCGTCAAGACCGGCGGCCGGGCGATCGCCAACGGCGACGACATCAGCGACTTCGCCGCCGCCGCGCGCATGATCCGCGGCACCATCGACCACTTCGGCCGCCTCGACGCGCTGATCAACAACGCCGGCATCCTGCGCGACCGGATGCTCGTGAACATGGCCGAGGCGGAGTGGGACGCGGTCATCAAGGTGCACCTCAAAGGGACCTTCGCGCCCGCCCACCACGCGGCCGCCCACTGGCGCGAGCTGGTCAAGCAGGGCCAGAAGGTTGACGCGCGCATCATCAACACCACCTCGGTGTCGGGCATCTACGGCAATGCCGGACAGAGCAACTACGGCGCCGCCAAGGCCGGCATCGCCGGCTTCACCATCATCGCGGCGCGCGAGCTGCGCCGCTACGGCATCACCGTCAACGCCATCGCGCCGGGCGCGCTGACCCGACTCACCGAGGACCTCGGCATGGGGCAGGCGAGCGAGGCGGACAAGGCGCGCATGCACCCGCGCTGGATCGCCCCCATCGTCACCTGGCTGGCGAGCAGCCAGTCGGCGCACATCACCGGCCGCGTCTTCGAAGCCTCTGGCGCCGTCCTCGCCGTCGCCGAGGGCTGGCACCGCGGCCCGACCACGGCGCCGGTGGACGACCCGACGCAGATCGGCGCCCTGGTCGATGAACTCATGCGCACGGCGCGCAAGAACGCCGGCATGAACGGCGCGGATCTCGACTGAAGAGGGCCCGACCTCCCGTTTCTACCCCTTGCGCGCGCGCCGGCGCAGGGCCGGGCGCGGCGGGCCCTCCGCGGGGTGCCCGAACATCGCCTCCAACTCGCCCGCCAGCCAGCGCCGGAAGCGGCGCTGGTGGGCGGCGCCGTCGGCATGGCCGGAGAGGCGGTTGAGCACGTCGCCCATCAGCGCGTCGCCGAGCATCGCCGCCGCGACCAGGCGCACGGCGAAGCCGATGCGCTCGCGCGGCGGCGCCGCCCGCCCGGCCGCCGCGGCATCGGCGGCGAGGCGACGCTGCACCGCGTCGGCGAGCAGGCGCAGCGACGCCGGCTCGTCGCCGCGTGGCGCGCGCGCGGTCATCGCCGTCCATGCCAGCAAGCGCGCATGGCCCGATTCGCCGAGCGTCTCGAAGATGCGGTCGAGCACCGCCGCGGTGCCCGGGTGTGGCGCCGTGACGGCGCGCAGGATGTCGTCGTTCAGCGCCGTGGCGGCCGAACGGGCGAGGGCCACCAACAACCCCTCGCGGCTGTGGAAGTGGTGCAGGATCGTCGGGTGGGCGATGCCGCAGTCGCGCGCGATGTCCTGCAGGCGCACCGCCTCCGGGCCGCCCTCGGCGAGCCGCCGCTGCGCCGCCGCGAGGATCTCGTGGCGCGCCTCCTCGGCGGTGCGCCGCCGCCGCACCGCCGCCGGCGCCTTCATTGTTGACAATCCTGTATGTAGGCGACTACTGACATGGCTGTAGGTACTCCGGAATCGATGCGGGAGGGTGAAGCGATGGAACACGGGAAGATGCCGGCGCGCAAGCGCGTGCAGCCGCGGCGCGCCTGGCGCGCCATCCGCGCGTTGCTCGTCGATCCCGACGACACCGCACAGGTCTTCGAGATCATCGACGCGCTGTCGGGCAACGCCGGTGAGCGCCTCTTCAACCGCTTCCGGCACGACGCCACCGGCGCACGCATCCTCGCCGAGCGCCGCGATCTCTTGCGCACCCTCGACGACCGCGCCGGGCTGCTCGCCCTGCCGGTGGGTAGTCTCGGGCGCACCTACGCCGAGTTTGTCGCCCGCGAGCAGATCTCCGGCCAGGGTCTCGCCGACGTGAGCGCGGCGACGCGCCGGACGGACCTCGACGCCGATCGCCGCCGCTTCGGCGATCGGTTGCGTGACATGCACGATCTCTGGCACGTCGCCACCGGCTACGGCCGCGACCTGGTCGGCGAGGCGGCGCTGCTCGCCTTCAGTTTCGCGCAGACCGGCAATCGCGGCATCGGCTTTATCGTCGCGGTGGCCTGGCTGAAGGCCTCCGGCGACGGCGGGGCGACGCGCCGCCTGATCCTCGCCGCCTGGCGGCGCGGGAGGCGTGCGGCCTGGCTGCCGGGGCAGGATTGGGAGGGGTTGCTGGCGGAGCCGCTCGGCGGCGTGCGCGCGCAGCTCGGCCTCGGTGCGCCGCCGGCCTACGTCGCGATGCGCTCTACCAGCGCGCCGAGCCCGGCCTGAGGGCGTGTCTTGCGGCCCTGCGCGCGGCGGGCTAGCGGATCAGGCCATGGCGAACCCGACGGCGACCTTCGAGACCTCCCTCGGCACTTTCACGGCCGAGATCTACCGCGACCAGATGCCGGTCACGGCCGGCAACTTCATCGCGCTGGCGCAGCAGGGCTTCTACGACGGCCTGCACTTCCACCGCGTGATCCAGGACTTCATGATTCAGTTCGGCTGCGAGTACAGCAAGGATTCGAACAGCCCGCGCTGTGGGACCGGCAGCTCGCCGCTTGGGCGCGTCAAGGACGAGCACCCGACGGCGTTCAAGGCCTCGAACGAGATCGGCACGCTGTCGATGGCCAACACGGGCCAGCCCAACAGCGGCGGCGCGCAGTTCTTCGTCAACACCAAGCACAACGCCTTTCTCGACTGGTTCAGCCCCGGCCCCTCGCAACACCCGGTCTTCGGCAAGGTGACCAGCGGCATGGAGGTCGTGCGGGCGATCGAATCGACCCCGACCGCCAAGGGCGACCGGCCGATAACGCCGGTGCAGATGGTGCGCGTGACGGTGGCGGAGTAGTCGCGTTCAGCGGCGCCGCAGCACCTGCACGCCGCGCGAGAAGGACGTCTCCTGGGTCAGCGTGACGGTGCCGCCGTCGGCGCTGCGCTCGCCGCGCTGGCGCATCTCGACACCGAACCAGGGAAACCGGTAGCTCGCCCGTAGGCCGCTGGCGTCGACGGCGGCCGGCGTGTCGGCGGCGACGCGCACGCGCCGCAGGGCCGGCCAGAGGCCCAGCTCGATGCGCATCGTCATGTCGCGTCCGTTGCGGTCGAGCCGCAGCGTGTCGATGCTGCGCAGCAGCGTCACGCCCCACTTCGAGACGCGCGTCGTGTGCACCACCTCGTCGCGCGCCGCGCCGCTCGCCACGTCGACGCCCGTATCGAGCTGGAAAGCGCCCACCAGGCGGGTCAGCAACGCCATTGCCAGCAGGCTCAGCCGGTCGCCGAGCGGCATCCGGGCGGCGCGAAAGCCGCGCCAGTCGGTGATGGTGAAGTCGAGCGGCCCACCCCAGAGACCCGCGACGGCGCGGAAGTACGCCCAGTTCGGTGCCTCGGGCTGCATGCGCCGCGGACTGTGACCCTGGACGGCGAGGATGTCCACCGCCGGCCGTCGAGATCGCCCGCGTGCGCGAAAGCCGTCACGCCGCCTGGGTGGAGGGCGGCGCCCCAATCCAAGGCGTGTTCCGAGCAGGGTCAAGGCGAGGCGGTCCACTCCCAGGCGAGCAGCGCGATGCCAAGCAGCGCCGCGCCGGCCGCGACCCAGCGCCAGCCTGCAGCGCGGCGCGGCGGCGCCGCCGCGCCGCAGCTCGTGCAAACCGCGCGGCGGCTGGTGAAGCGCATCACCAATTCGACGCAGTCCGCGCAACAGAGGGCGCCGCAATCGGCGCACACCCCGGCCGCCGGCGCGTTGCAGTACACGCAGTATTCATGCTCGGGCTGGAACGGTTGCTCCTGCACGGGAATGATCGTGGATGCGTCGTTGCCGCAGCGCAAGCGCCCGGGCTTTTCGCGCCGCGCGGCTGGCGCTAAGTTCGCCGCATGGCGAAGAAGACTGCGCCGCCGGCCGCCGCGGCGGCCCTGCAGACGTTCGGCGCGTTGCTGCGGCAGGGCGGCGTCGCGGTCGGCGCCGGGCCGCCGGCGGCGCCGCCGCCGCCCGCCGCGGCGGCCGCCAGCGCGGACGGATTCGAGCTGGAACGTGCGGTGGCGCTGGTGGTGCGCCGCGAGCGCAAGGGGCACGGCGGCAAGACCGTCACGGTCATCGATGGTCTGGCATTGCCGCCGGCGCGCCTCGAGGCGCTGGCGCGCGCCATGCGCAAGGCGCTCGGCTGCGGCTCCTGGGCGGAGAGCGGCCGCATCGCGCTGCAGGGTGATCTCGCCGATCAGGCCGCGGCCTGGCTGCAGCGGCACGGCGCGCGCCGCATCACGCGCGGCAACTGAGGCCCCGTTTCCGCCTCTGGACGGCACTGCGGCGTCCGGCGGCAATTTCCGAACGCCCCGCGACCGCCGTTCAGTGGGCCAGCGGACCTCCTGACACATGGCATGTTCTTTGCGACACCGACTGGTGGCGATGGGACCCTCGGGCGAACTGCGGCTGCTCAAGTTTCTCCTCCTGCACCAACTGATCCCCGCGGCGGTCGGGGAGACGCTCGAGGCCGCGCTGGCGGAGCCGAAGGACAAGGGCGGCGTGCGCGTACTGGCGTGGCTGGCCGAACGCGGCCTCATCGACGAGGAGGAGCTCGCCTTCCAGCTCGCCCAGCGGTTGCGGATCCCCTACCTCAATCTCGCCACCAGCGTCCTCGACCCCGAGGTGGTGGCGCTGATTCGCGAGGATCTCGCGACGCGCTACCAAGTGGTGGCGCTGAGCGAGGACGGGCAGACGTTGATCGTCGCCGCCGCCAATCCACTCGACCGCGACGCGGTGCGCGCCGTCGAGTTCGCCACCGGCCGGCGCATCCGCGTGGTGCTGGCCACCGCCTCGGCGATCGCCGACGCGCTCGCCCGCGCCTACCACTTCGACGCGACGCTGGGCGCCTATTTGCAGAACGTTCCGGGCGAGATGGAGGTGCCGATCACCACCATCGAGGATGACGTCGCCGACCTCGACGCGCTGCGCAAGCAGACGACCCTGCCGCCGGTGGTCAAGTTGCTCAATCTGATCCTGCTCGACGGCATCCGCGTCAGCGCCAGCGACATCCACATCGAGGCGACGCCAACCGAGATGCGCGTCCGCTACCGCGTCGACGGCATGCTGCAGGAGGTCTTCCAGTTCCCCAAGTGGATCAACGACTCGCTGGTGGCGCGCTGCAAGGTGTTGGCAAAGCTCGACATCACCGAGCGGCAGAAGCCGCAGGACGGCCGCATCCGCGTCGAGCTGCGCGAGGGCGCCGTCGACATGCGCGTCTCCAGCCTGCCGACGCAGTTCGGCGAGAAGGTCACGCTACGTATCCTCAACGCCGCCGCCGCGCCGAGCGGCCTCGACCACCTCGACCTCTCGGAGCGCGACCAACGCGTCGTGCGCCAGGCGATGGGACGCCCGCAGGGGATGATTCTCGTCACCGGCCCGACCGGCAGCGGCAAGACGACCACGCTGTACAGCATGCTCGCCGAGCTGGCCGCTTCGACCCGCAACATCGTCACCATCGAGAATCCGATCGAGTACCGCCTGCGCGGCGTCAACCAGGTCGAGGTGAACGAGAAGCGCGGTCTCACCTTCGCCGGCACGTTGCGCTCGATCCTGCGCCAGGACCCCGACGTCATCCTGGTCGGCGAGATCCGCGATCAGGAGACGGCGCACATCGCCGTGCAGGCGGCGCAGACCGGCCACCTGGTGCTGAGCACGCTGCACACCAACGACTCGGTGGCGACGGTCACCCGCCTGCTCGACCTCGGCATCGAGCCCTACGCCCTCGGGCCGTCGCTGAGCCTGATCATCGCCCAACGGTTGATGCGCAGGGTGTGCGAGCGCTGCGCCGAGGTGGTGCCGGCCGACGCCGACGCGCAGCGCACGCTCGGCCTGTTGGCGGGCACGACGGTGCGCCACGGCGTCGGCTGCCGCGCCTGTCAGAACACCGGCTACGCCGGGCGGCGCGCCGTGCTCGAGGTGATGAACATCACCTCGCCGTTGATGCGCCTGCTCGAGGCGCGCGCCGGCGACGGCGCCCTGCGCCAGCAGGCGATCGACGATGGCATGGTGCCGCTCGGCCGCGCCGCGGTGCGCTGCGTGCTCGACGGCGTCACCACCCCCGACGAGGTGCTGCGTGCCGTCGACGTCGCCGAAGCCGAGCCGCGCTGCCCGGCCTGCGAACGCGTCGTCGACGCCCGCTACGCGGTCTGTCCGCACTGCACCGCGTCGCTGAAACTCGCCTGCGCCAGTTGTCAGAAGGCGTTGCAGCCGGAATGGCAGGCGTGTCCGTACTGCGGCACCGCCGCGCCCCGCATCGTGCCGGCCGCCGTGGCCGGCCCGCCGGGCGGTCCGCCACCGCTCGACCCGGCGCGTCGCTTCCGCGTCCTGGTGGTCGACGACGACGCCGAGAGCCGCTACCTGCTCACCCACCTGCTCGACCGCAGCGGCCTGCCGGTCGATGTCGAGACGGTGTCCGACGGTGCCGAGGCCCTGCGCCGCGCCGCGCGCGAGCCCTTCGATCTCATCCTACTCGACGTGATGATGCCGACTATGGACGGCTTCGCGGTCTGCGAACGCCTGCGCGCCAGCATCCGCACCGCTTTCATCCCGATTCTGATGTTGACCGCGCTCGAGGGCAGCGATAGCCGGGCGCGCGGCTTCGCCGTCGGCACCGACGACTTCGTCAGCAAACCGTTCCAGCGCGCCGAACTGCTGGCGCGCGTGCGGCGCATCCTGCACCGGACGTACGGGTTGCGGCCGGAAGCGGCGCCGCTCGTCGCCGACCCGTCGGCCGCCGAGCAACCGAGTCTCTGAGCGGCGGGCGCGGCGCCGCCGAGAGTGCCCAGAGCATCAGTCCCTGAGGCAAAGGACAGATCTCATCACGGAGGCACGGAGACGAGCTGAGCCCCTCCGTATCGCCGTAATGAATCTGCCGTCCTACGGCACCAGCACCACCCGGCCGAAGGCCTGGCGGCTCTCGATGTAGGCGTGCGCGGCGGCGGCCTCGGCGAGCGGGTAGGTGCGGTCGACGATGACCCGCAGTGCCCCGGCCGCGAGGTCGGCGAGGTGGCCGGCGATCATTGGGTGGACCCGGGCGTGGTTGAGCACCAGCTCGGCGCCGAGGAAGACGCCGCTGACCGACTTGTTGCCGGGGCGCAGCGCGTCCCAGTCGGCGCGGAAGACGTCGCGGCCCGCCGAGCCGACGTAGGAGATACGACCGCGGTAGGCCGCTGCCTCGATGCTGCCAGCGAGCGTCTTGCCGCCGACCGAATCGACGATCACGTTGGCGCCGCCGCCGCCACTCTTCTCGCGCGCCACGGCGACCCAGTCGTCGCGCCGGTAGTTGATGCCGTGGTCAAGGCCGAGCGGTTTCAGCCGTTCGAGGCGCTCGTCGCTCGACGCCGTCGCCAGCACCGTCGCCCCGGCGCGCTTGGCGAGTTGGATGGCGGCGATACCGACGCCGCCGGCGCCGGCGTGGATCAGCGCCACCTCGCCTTTCTGCAGGCGCCCGAACTCGAACAGGCAGTCGTCGGCGGTGCCGAACGGAATCGGCACGCAGGCGCCGAGCGTCAGGTCGAGCCCGTCGGGCAGCACCCAGGTGGCCATCGCCGGCACCGACACCAGCGCGGCGTGCGAGCCGTGCTGCATCACCACCACCACCGCTTGGCCGACGGCGCGTCCCTCGACCCCATCGCCGACCTCGCGCACGATGCCGGCGCACTGATAGCCGACGATGTGCGGCCGCCCGGCCATCATCCCGCCGGCGCGGTTGAGCGTGTCGCCGCCCTCGATGCTGATCGCCCTGACCTCGACCAGCACCATCCCCGCCCCACAGGTGGGATCCGCCACGTCCTCGTAGCGGAACACATCCGGAGACCCCGTCTCGTAGTACACTGCTGCCTTCATGCCCGGGCCCTGCGTCCTCTCAGCGCTTCTTCGGTTTTAGGGAGTGCGCCACCGCTTCGCTGTAGAGCTTCTGCAGCTTGCTGGTGATCGGGCCGCGGCGGCCGGTGCCGAGGCGACCCTCGTCGACCTGAACGATGGGGATGAGCTCGATCATCGACGAGGTGAGGAAGGCTTCGTCGGCGAGGCGGATGTCGGTGGTGGTGATGTCGCGCTCGACGACCGGGATGCGGGCGGCACGGGCGAGGTCGATGACCATGCCGCGCGTGATGCCGGGCAGGATGCCGCCGTGCGGCGAGGTGAACAGCGTCTTGTCGCGCACGACGAACACCGAGGTCGTGGTGCCCTCGGTGAGGACGTGGTCGCTGCGCACGAACAGGCCCTCATACGCGCCATGGTAGGAGGCCAGCACCTTGCCGACGATCGCCGGCAGATAGTTGAGCGACTTGTGTTCGGGGATGAAGCCGTGCCGCGAGAACGGCAGCAGGGCGATCTTGACGCCGCGTTTCTGGTGGCCGGCGATGTCGCGGTCGAGCGGCTTGACCATGATCAGCGTCGTCGGCTTGGCGATGTCGGGCGGCAGCACGCGCGGCTCGGCCGGGCCGCGGGTGATGGTCAGGCGCACCCAGGCGTCCTGGCGGGCGAGGCCGTTCTTGGCCAGCAACTCGCTGATGGTCTTCGGCCAGTCGAGGTTGGGAATCGGGATGCCGAGGATGTCGGCCGAGGTGCGCAGCCGATGAAAGTGCTCGCCGATGGCGAAGGCCGAGCCCTTGTATGCGCGCATGGTCTCGAACAGGCCGTCGCCGTAGAGCAGGCCGCGGTCGTAGACGCTGATCGTGGCGCGCTTGGCGTCGACGATGCGCCCGTTGAGGAACACGTAGCCGGTTTTGGTCATCGCGCATCCCTTTCCATCGTCGCCAGGGCGCGGACCAGCGCCTCGGTCTTCAACTTCGTTTCGGCGTACTCGCGCTCCGGGTCGGAGTCCGCCACGATACCGCCGCCGGCCCAATAGCACAGGCCGTCGGCGTCGAGCACGGCCGTGCGGATGGAAATATTGAACGTCGTGCGGCCGTCCGCGTCGCTCCAGCCGATGGCGCCGGTGTAGAAGCCGCGCGCCGCGGGTTCGAGTTCCTCGATGATCTGCATGGCGCGGATCTTCGGGGCGCCGGTGATCGAGCCGCCGGGGAAGATCGCGCGCAGGACATCGGCGAGCCCGGTACCGGGGCGCAGGCGGCCGCGCACGGCCGACTCCATGTGCGTCAGCAACGGGTAGTCGCGGGCGGCGAAGAGGTCGGCCACCGCGACGCTGCCGATGGCGCAGATGCGGCCGAGGTCGTTGCGCTCGAGGTCGACGATCATAACGTGCTCGGCGCGCTCCTTCGGGTCGGCAACCAGGTCCGCGCGAGCCGGCGACCATCCCCCGGGCCTCTCCGACGCGCCCCCCGGGGCGGCAGCACGGTCGGTGGTGGCGAGGCCGCGGGTGCCCTTGATCGGGTAGGTGGCGATGCGGTCGCCGGCGAGCTGCAGGAGGCACTCCGGGGAGTTGGACACCAGGGTCCAGGCGCCGCCGTCGAGGTAGGCGGCGTAGGGCATGGGGTACTGCTCCGACCAGGCGGCGACCAGCGCCGGCGCGTCGGCCTGGCGGACGGCGGCGTGGAACGGGACGGCGAGGTTGACCTGGTAGATATCGCCGGCGGCGATGTACTCGCGCGCCCGCGCCAGCATGGCCAGGTAGTGGTCCTTGGCGATGGCTGGGCGCGGCCGGCGAGCCGGCGGCGCGCCGTTGCAGGGCGCCGGGTCGGGGCGTTCGTACCAGCGCCGCGCCGCGTCGAGTTGGGCCGTGTCGCCGGCGACCAGGTGCGCGCCGCTGCCGCGGTGGTCGACGCGTAGCGACCAGTCGTAGCGAGCCGCGAAGAGCAGCGGCGTCGTCGGCCAGGGCAGGCGGCGCGTCAGGCGCTCGACGCTGTGCTTGAGGTCGTAGCTGAGCGCGCTGGCGACGCCACCGCCCTCGCCGCCGCGGTGGCGGGCGTCGGCGACGAAGGCCTGCCACTGCGCCCACGGGTCGCCCCAACGCCAGTGCTCGACGCCGCCTTGGCGGTGGCACGACCACCCGGAGGGCCAGGCGGTCAGCGTCGCCGAGGGCGAATCGCTGTAGCGCGCCATGCCGTCGCCCCACGAGTCGGCGCCGCCGCCGTCGAACAGTACGCGGTGCGGGCGCGGGCCGCCGCGCCGCAGCAGCGCCGAGAGGCGCACCGGGCGCGCGACTTCTTGCGTCGGCATGGGCTTCCTGCTTTGGCTGACCTAACGTTCCTAACGGGCGATCCGGCGCGGCGCAACACGCCGTCGCCCATGTCGGCACTGCGCATGAACGCGTCGCTCTCCCTGCTGCATTCGGTCCTGCCGGCCAGCGTTGGCTTGCAGGTCCGCATCCCCTCGGCGCATCCGTCGGCGCAGATCCTCGGGACCGATCGCATGGGATCGGGGACGCTGGTCGATGCGAGCGGCATCGTGCTGACGGTCAACTACGTCGCCCTGGGCGCGGCGGAGATCGAAGTGACGCTGCAGGATGAGACGCGCCTGCCCGGGCAGGTGATCGCCCAGGACTTCCACAGCGGCCTGGCGGCGATCAAGATTCCCGGCGGCGAGTATCCCGCGGTGGCCTGCGTCGGTAGCGAGGGCCTCGCCACCGGCCAGGACGTTTTCATCCTCGCGGCGGCCGGCGGCAGCCAGCGGCGCGTCAACAGCGGCGCCATCTCCTCGTTGGCCCCGTTCGACGCGTTCTGGGAGTTCCAGCTGGCGCGCGGCATCGTCACGACGGCGATGAATCCCGGCCTGGGCGGCGGCGGGCTGTTCACCACCAGCGGGGCGATGGTCGGCGTCGTCTCGTTCGATCTCAACGAGGTCGGCCGCTTCACCCTCGCCGTGCCCGGCGAGCACTGGGTGGAGCACCGCGCCGAGCTGCTGCAGTATGGCCGCCGCGTCTCGCGTCCGCCGCGCGCCTGGATCGGCCTCTATTGCTACATGCTGCGCGAACACGTCGTCATCGCCGGCGTCTTCCCCGGTACCCCCGGCGAGCGCGGCGGGCTGCATCCCGGCGACGTGGTCGTGTCGGTCGACGATACTCCCATCGCCGACCGCCAGGAGCTCTACGCCCGCCTCTGGGCGCACGCCCCCGGCGACCGGGTCCGCTTCCAGGTCTTCCGCGACGACGCGGTGCGCGAGGTCGTCGTCGACAGTACCGACGCCGAGAGCTTCTTCGCGTGAGGCCGGCGGGGGGCAGGCACCTCGCCGCGCGCGTGCTAGCACAGGCAGCCAGATGATCGTCGTCCTGTCCGGCAAGAGCGCCGCGCCCTGGGTGGGGCCGATCGTCGCCGACATCCAGCACGCCGCCGCCGCGCGCGGCGCCGAGATCGCCGCGCTCCACATCGAGACCGCGCTGCGGGCCCTGCGGGAATGGCAGAGTGTCACGCGACTCTACGTGCTGCCGTTCGACGTGCCGACGACGCTGCCCGACGAGTTGCCGCCGGACGCGCCGCGGCTCCTGGCGAAGCTCTTCCCGCGCGCCGAGATCGTCAACGCGCCGGGGCCGCACGAGGTCGGCTGGGACAAGTTGGCGACGGCGCGCCGCCTGCTCGACCGCGGCGTGCCGATGCCGGAGACGCTGATCACCGATGATCCGAGCGAGGCGCTCGACTTCGTCCGCCATCACGAGCAGGCGATCCTGAAGGCGCCGCGTTCGTGCGGCGGCCAGGGGCACATCGTCCTGCTCGCCGGCGAACACGGCGAGCTCGCCGGCGAGGTGCCGGGTCGGCGCTACGCCGTCGAGCTTGAGCTCGCCGGCGTCGGCCGCCGCCTGCAGCACGGCGTGCTCAGTTGCCCGCCGCCGTTCTACCTGCAGCGCCTCGTCACCGACGTCGGGCGCGGCGGGGCGCTGCGCCCGGCACAGATTCTGCGCGCGTATGTCGTCGACGGGCAGGTGGCGTTCTGGACCGAGCGCGTGCGCGGCAAGATCCGCCGCCCGGCGGACTTCATCATCAGCGCCACCTTCGGAGCGCAGTATCGCTTCGTGCGCGCGGTCAGCGACGCCGCCGCGACGCTGGCGCGCCGCGCCGCCGAGGTGCTCGGCGTGCGCGTCGGCGCCATCGATCTCATCCGGGCCGGCGACCAGGGGCCGTTCGTGCTCGAGGCCGACACTGACGGGCAGCATTCCTATATCGACCGCGGGTTCAAGGCCGTCCCGGACTATCGCGACATTTTCGATCTCGACCGCATGATCGCCGATGTCCTACTGGCGCCGGTCGACGAGCCGCGCGCGCGCGGTACGATGACGCGCGAGGAGCGGGAGCGCGACTGGCCGCAGCGGCCGCGGCTACGGCCGCGCGGCCGTCCGCGGGCGTGATCCTCCCACACGGCTTCGCTCGTGAAGTCGCAGATCGGTCCCGTTCAGAATCCCTCACCCCGACCCTTTCCCGGCGGCAGAGAGGGCCTTGTTCGGCAGCGCACGGCACCCATGGGTCCCCTCTCCCGCCGGGCAGGGTGAGGGGATGCCAACTCCCCTCAGAGGATCGCGCCGATCAGCGCCCCGATCACCAGCACGACGTTGGGGACGAAGGTCAGCGTGAAGCCGAGCGTGCGCGAGTCGGGATCGGCCACATAGCTGCGTGCGTACAGCGCCCGGCCGACGATGAACACCAGCCCCAGCCACCCTGCCCAGGTGGGGCTGACGTAGCTGGCGAAGAGAAACAGCGCCGGCAGAAACACCACCAACTGCTCGAGGGTGTTCTGCTGCACGCGGAACCAGCGCTCGAAGATCGGGTGACCGCTGACAGCCGGCGCCTTGACGCCGTACTTGCCGCGCGCCTGACCGGTGAGAATGCCGATGGCGAGGTATTCGAGCAGCGCGAGGGCCGCGACGACAGCCGTAAAGTCCATGCAAATCTCCTTCGGGTGATGGGTGGTCGAGTCGAGGCGTCCCGTTATATGACAGCGGCGCGGGTGTACATGATGGGCGACGAGGAGAAGCGTATCCTGGCGGTCAACGCGGCGTTTTATACCGCGTTCGCGGCGCGCGACGTCGCGGCGATGGAGTCATTGTGGGCGCGCCGTGCCGCGGTCGCCTGCATCCACCCCGGTTGGCAGCCGCTGCGCGGCCGCGACATGGTGTTGGCGAGCTGGCGCGGCATCCTCACCGGCGGCGGGGCGCCGCCGATCCGCTGCGACAACGCCGTCGTCCACCTGTTCGGCGATGCCGCCTTCGTCCTCTGCACCGAGCAGCTGCCGGGCGTCGAGCTGGTGGCCACCAACGTGTTCGTGCGCGAGGACGGCCAGTGGAAGCTGGTCCACCAACAAGCCGGCGGCGTCGTCATGCCGGCCGAGCCGGCCGAGTTGCCCGACGAGGACGAAGACGAGGGCGGCGGCTTCCTGCACTGAGGCTCAGGGGGTTTCGACCGGAAAGCCGCGCCCGAGCCACCCGCTCCAGCCGCCGTCCATGGAGAGAACGTCGGCGTACCCCATCTTCTGCAGCGCGTCGGCGGCCAGGGCCGACCGGTAGCCGCCGCCGCAGTACAGGACGAGCGCGGTCGCATGATCGGGGATCGCCGCCTCGATGTCGCGCTCGATGACCCCCTTCGAGAGATGCCGCGCGCCGGGCAGATGTCCGCGCCCCCACTCGCTCTCCTCGCGTGTGTCGATCAGCACGAAGGCCTCGCCGCGTTCCTGCCGCGCCCGCACGTCGTCGACCGTGCACTCGCGGATGCGCGTCCTCGCGTCGGCGACGATGGCCAGAAACCCCGGCGAGTGCTTCATGAGCAACAAGAAGGGGGAAGCACACACGGAGACACGGAGGAACGGAGAGCGATGGGAGCCCTCCGTTTCTCCGTGTCTCCGCGTGAACGAATCACGAGCACTGTGCCCGCTGGCGCAGATAGTGGTCGGCGAGAACCAGCAGCGCCATGGCTTCGACCATTGGCACGGCGCGCGGCAGGACGCAGGGGTCGTGGCGGCCCTTGGCTTCGAGGGTGACGGCCTGGCCGGCGCGATCGACGGTCTGCTGCGCCTGACGGATGGTGGCGGTCGGCTTGAAGGCGACGCGGAAGACGATGTCCTCGCCGTTGCTGATGCCGCCCTGCACGCCTCCGGAGCGGTTGGTCGCGGTGCGCACGCGGCCGGCTTCGCTGATGAAGGCGTCGTTGTGCTCGATGCCGGTCAGGAGCGTGCCGGCGAAGCCGCTGCCGATCTCGAAGCCCTTCGAGGCCGGCAGCGACAGCATGGCGCGGGCGAGGTCAGCCTCGAGTTTGTCGAACACCGGCTCGCCGAGGCCGGGCGGGACGCCGCGGCAGACGCACTCGACGACGCCGCCGAGCGAATCGCCGGCGCGCCGCGCCGCCTCGATGCGCGCGATCATCGCCTCGGCGGCGCGCGGGTCGGGGCAGCGCGTGATGCTGCCCTCGACCGCGGCGAGCGTGACGGTGCCCGGATCGACCTCCGCCTCGATGCTCCAGACACGCGACACCCAGGCCAGCACCTCGACCTGCGCCAGTTGCGCCAGCAGGGCGCGGGCGATGGCGCCGGCGGCGACGCGGCCGATGGTCTCGCGCGCCGAAGCGCGACCGCCCCCCTGCCAGTTGCGGATGCCGTACTTGGCCTCGGTGGTGTAGTCGGCGTGCGACGGGCGGTAGGTGTCCTTGAAATCCTCGTAGGCGCTCGAGCGTGCGTCGGTGTTGCGCACCAGCACGGCGATCGGCGTGCCCAGCGTCTGGCCCTCGAACAGACCCGAGAGGATCTCGGCGCGGTCGGGCTCGTCGCGCGGCGTCGTGATCTTCGACTGCCCCGGCCGGCGCCGGTCGAGGTCGCGCTGGATCGCCTCCAGCGTCAGCGCTAGCCGCGGCGGGCAGCCGTCCACCACGACGCCGACGCCGCCGCCGTGCGACTCGCCGAAGGTGCTGAGCCGGAAGAGGTGTCCGAAGCTAGAAGCCATCGGCCCGTAAGCTAGGCGACGCGCTGCGGGCTCACAAGCGCCCGTCGGAAGAACTCACACGCAGACGCGGAGCAACGGAGAGGGTCCGGTCGTGTCCGTCTCCGTTCCTCCGCTTCTCCGTGTGAGTGCACCTTCAGGGGAGGCGGTAGCGGGAGAGGAAGGACCAGGCGCGGTCTGTGGCCTGCGGCGGCCAGCGGTGCGCGTAGGGTTCCTCGCAGTACTCGACGACGGCGCCGGCGCGGCACTGGTCCCAACGCTGACAGGCGGGGCCGCTGTCGGCCGGCGCGGTGGCGGGCGCCGCGCACCCGTTGAGGCGAACCCATTCGTCGCGCGCGGCGCGGGCGCTGGCGGCGGGGATGAGCGGATCCTCGCTGCCATGCTGAATCAGAATCGGCACGGGGCGCGTCGGCAGGCAGGCGGGTTGCAGGCGGCCGCCGCTGACCGGCGCGACGGCGGCGATGCGGTCGGCCAGGGCGCAGGCGAGGAGCTGGCTGAAATAGGCGCCGTTGGAGAAGCCGGTGGCGTAGATGCGGGAGCGGTCGATGCACCAGCGCCGCTCGAGGTCGTCGAGCAGCGCGCGCACGAAGGCGACGTCGCGGTTGCCGTCGATGGCGTCCATCTGCCAGCCGGCGCCGGTGCGCGCTTCACCGCGCAGCGTCAGCGTCACCGGAAGGCCCTCGGGATAGGCGGTGATGAAGCCCTGGCGCGCGGCGAGCGGCTTGAACCCCGAGACCTCCCAGACGCCGGCGCCGCTGTGGCTGAAGCCGTGGAAGTCGAGCAGCAGCGGCGCGGGTTGCTTGGCGTGCACCGCGTCGGGGACGTCGAGGATCACCTCGCGCGCCGTGCCGCCGACGTCGAGGCGCTGGACGATGCGCCGGCCGTGCTCGATCGCGTCGACTGTGCAGCCCGGGCTGGGCATGGCGAGCACCATCATCAGGGACAACAGCATGGCAATGGTGTAGCCGATTCCTGGCCCATGCGGCTACGCCGCGTCGCATCGGAAGGGTACGGCGTCGCCGCCCCCCCAACGTGGCTCGCCCTTGCCGTGGGGCGACGCTCAGCGCGGCGCGACCGGCGCGGCACCGGAGCTGAAGCGGATGCCGCCCTGTGCGTCGCGCCAGATGTAGACGGGCGGCGCGGCGGTGCCGGACGCCGCCGGGGCCGCGACCAGCACGACGAGCAGCAGTGCGGCGCGCGCGCGGCGCGACCAGGCCGACGCGGCGGCGGGCGATGTGTCGGGTGGCATGGGGCGTCCCTCCGGGCCAAGCATGTCAGCGAGGAGACCCAAGATGCGTACCAGCGCCCGATCGCCGCCGCTGCGGCACGTGCAGAGCGCCATGTGTGGGGCGACAGCGTCGCCCCGTCGCCGCACCGACGACATTGACAGCCTGCGCTGGCGACGCGTATGCGTGCATCGTTGTTAACCCTCAACGTTCAGGAGGAACGCATGAAGAAGATTATCGTGATGGCGGCGATTGGCGTGTTGGCGACCGGCGGCGTGGCGCTGGCTGACCCCGATGTCGGGTGTGGCTGGGGTACGATGGCGTTCAAGGGCCAGACCGGCACCGCGGCGAAGGTGTTGGCGGCGACGACCAACTCGATCCTCGGCAACCAGACCTTCGGCATCAGCTCCGGCACGGCCGGCTGCAAGCGCGGTGGGACGGTGACGGCGGACGCGCGCGTCGACATGTACGCCAGCGCCAACATCGACCAGCTCGCCAGTGACATGGCGGCCGGCCGCGGCGAGTCGCTCGACACGCTGGCGCACCTGATCGGCGTCTCGGATGCCGATGCGGCGGCCTTCCGCGCCCTGACGAAGGAGAACTTCGCGACGCTGTTCTCGGGTGACGAGACCGCCGCCGGCGAGATGATCTCGGCGCTGAAGGGCCTGATGGCCAACGACGCGCAGTTCGCGCCGTACGTGTCCTGATCGAATCGCGCGGACCGCGGGCGACGACCGAGTGGCCCGCGGTCCGCGCACTCTACGCCGGCTCTTCCTCGTCGGCGTAGTCGTCTTGCTCTCCCCTGTCACCCCGAGGGGGGGCAGGGCTGCGGGGTCGGCTGAGGCCCCTCCATACCTTGCCGAGTTGCGCGATCGCGCCGACGCGCTCACCCTCGCCGACGACCCGCAGTGGCGCGCGCTGCTGCACATGGAGCGCCGCCTCTGGGGCGGCAGAGAGAGCACCGCCGACTCACCGACGTTCTTCCTCGCCGCCGACGGCCGCGACGATCCGCGCGCCGAGCTGCACGCGACGCTGGCGCGCTTCTTTGATCCAGCCGCGACGCTGAAGGACGAAGAAGCGCCGCAGTGCGGGCTGCGCGGCCGCTACGTCTGGCTCGACCGTCGCCTGCACTTCGATCCCGCCCGCCTGCCGCCGCAGGCGTGCACGGAGTTCGAGGCGTGGCGCGCCGCCATCGATCCCGCCGGGGTGACGCTCGTCTTTCCCGAAGCCTACATGAACAACCCGTCGTCGATGTTCGGCCACACCCTGCTGCGCATCGACTCCGCCAGCGGCCGCGACCTGCTCGCCTACGGCGCCAATTTTTCCGCCGACACCGGCGACGACGGCGGCGTCGCCTTCGCCTTCAAGGGCATCCTCGGCGGCTACGGCGGCCGCTTCGGCATTCATCCCTACTACGACGTCGTCAAGCTCTACGGCGATTTCGAGCAGCGCGACATCTGGGAGTACCACCTCACGTTCGACGCGGCGCAGACCGAGCTGCTCCTGGCACATCTCTGGGAGCTGCGCGGCGTCACCTTCGACTACTACTTCTTCGACGAGAACTGCTCCTACCAGATCCTAGTCCTGCTCGACGCCGCCCGCCCCGGCCTGGCGCTGCAGGAGCAGTTTCGCGGCTGGGTCATCCCGGCTGACACCGTGCGCGCCATCGTCGCCTCGCCCGATCTGGTCGCCAGCGCCGCCTTCCGCCCTTCCGCCGCCACGCGCCTGCGCCACGCCGCCAAGGAGTTGCCGGCCGCGCAGACGCAGCTCGCCGAAGCGGTCGCCGACGGCGTCACGCCGCCCGACGCGCCGGCGCTGGCGGCGCTACCCGACGACGCGGCGCGCGCCGCCGTGCTCGGCACCGCCTTCGAGCTCTTCCGCTACCGCTACCTGACCAATCGCGAGACGACGCCCGCCGAGCAGCACCGCGCCCGCGCCATCCTGCTGGCGCGCAGCGCCGTGCCGATCGAGGGCAGCGGCCTGGCGCCGGTGCCGACGCCGGCCGTGCGCCCCGATCAGGGCCACCGTAGCAATCGCGCCCGCCTCGCCAACGGCGTCCGCGACGGGCAGTACTACCTTGAGATCGGCATCCGGCCGGCCTACCACGACCTGCTCGATCCCGGCGGCGGCTACACGTCGGGCGCCGCGATCGACTTCATGGATCTGGCGCTGCGCTACTACACCAAGGCGCCGGACGTGCGCGTCGAGCGCTTCACGCTGGTCGAGATCACGTCGGTGGCGCCGCTGGACGCCTTCTTCCACCCGATCTCGTGGACCGTCGGCACCGGGTTGGCGAACCGGCTGCTGCCCGACAGCGCCGCCACGGGACTCGACGAGGAGTACATCTGGCATTCGCACGGCGGCCCAGGCCTCGCCGTCGCGCCGTGGCCGCACGCCCTCGCTTACGGCTTCGCCGAGGCGGTGGCGGACTGGAGTCCGGGGCTCGAAGAGGACCACGCCATCGGCCCGCAGGGGCGCCTCGGGCTCTATGCCGGGCCGGCGTCCGACCGCTGGCGCGCGCATCTGTTCGGCAGCGTCACCGGGTTCGTCCTCGGCGACACCAGCCAGTGGTACCGCGGCGGCCTCGAGGTGCGCGTCACGTTGACGCCGCAGATGGCGCTGCGCGGCGGGGTGAGCGGCAACCGCGACTTCGACCAGAACTGGGTCGAGGCCGCCGTCAGCTGGGACGTGTTCTTCTGATCCGTCGCCGCGCCGCGGCTACTTCGACTGCAGGTCGGTGAGCGCGACGACGCGGCCGTGTCCGACCTCGCCGCCGAACCACCCGGTGATGCGGGCGCGCAGGTACTTCTGCCGGTAGAGCTCGTGGACGCGCGCGGTCTCCGCAGCGTCGTCGATCGGCTCGGCGCGCGCGGTCATCTCCAACTCGCCGATGAGCAGCGACACGGCCGGGGTCTGGCGCAGGTTCTGGTACCAGTCGGTGGTGCCGCCGGAGCCGGACTGCACATAGAGCCGCCCCTGCGCGTCGACGACGAACCAGATGGTCACGGTGCGGGGTTTGCCGGACGTGCGGCCGATGGTGGTGAGGGCGACGGTGGAGGCCTCGGCGACCGAGCGCAGTTGCGCTTCGTAAACCGGCCCGCCGGCCGCGACTGGCGCCGCCAGCAGCGCCGCGAGTAGGATCAGGCGCAGTCGTCGCATCATGCGGGGAGGGGACCGGCGCCGAGCTGGGCGGCGGCGGCGGCGCGCTGCCAGGCGGCGAGACGCGCGGCGCGCTCGTCGGCGCTCCGGCGCGGCGTGAAGATGCCGCCCGAGCGCCAGGCGCCGCGCACGTCGTCGAGGCCGCCCCAGACGCCGACACCGATGCCGGCCAGGTAGGCGGCGCCGAGCGCCGTCGCCTGCACGGTCTCCGGACGCTCGACCGGCTGGCCGAGGATGTCGGCGAGGGACTGCAGGAAGACATCGTTGGCGGCGACGCCGCCGTCGATGCGCAGGCACGCCGGCCGCTCCGTGCCGGCGTCGGCGAGCAGCGTGTCGTAGACCTCGGCGGTGCGGAAGGCGATGCCCTCGAGGACGGCGCGGACGATGTGCGCGCGCGTCGTGCCGCGCGACAGGCCGCCGATGACGGCGCGTGCGGCCGAATCCATGTACGGCGTGCCGAGCCCCTGGAAGGCCGGCACCGCCCAGACGCCGCCGCTGTCCGGCACCGACGCCGCCAGCGGTCCGCACTCGCCGGCGCTGGCGATGATGCCGAGGCCGTCGCGCAGCCACTGTACCGCCGCCCCGGCGGTCACCACCGTGCCCTCCAGGCAGTAGCGGCGCTGGCCGGCGATGCGCCACAGGACGAGCGGGTAGGCACCGCGCTGCGACAGGACGGGATACTCGCCGCTGTTGACGTCGACCATCGCCGAGGTGCCGAAGGTGATCTTGACCGCGCCGGGGTCGACGCCGAGCTGCCCGAACATCGCCGCCTGCTGATCGCCGGCGGCGCCGGCGAGCGGCACCGCGGCGCCGAAGACGGCGGCGTCGGTCTCGCCGATGACGCCGCTCGAATCGACGATGCGCGGCAGCACGGCTTCCGGCAGCCCCATCGGGCCGATGATGGTCGGGTCCCAGCCGCCGCCGAGGAAATCGTACAGCCCCGTGCACGAGGCGTTCGAATGGTCGGTGGCGTGCACGCGTCCGCCGCTCAGCTGCCACAGCAGCCAGGTGTCGATGGTGCCGAAGCACAGCTCGCCGGCCACCGCGCGCGCCATGGCGTCGCGCTCGCGCAGGATCCACTCGAGCTTGGTCGCCGAGGCCAGCGTGTTGGTGAAGATGCCCTGCGCCAGCAACTCGGCGACGCGCGGCGCGGTGCGCGAATCCTGCCACGAGATGGCCGAGTACAGCGGCAGGCCGCTGGCGCGCTCCCAGACCACCGTGGTGGCGCGCTGCACGCCGAGGCCGATCGCCGCGACGTCGCGCGGCGCCGCCGACGCCGCGCGCAACGCGTCGCCGATCACCCGCTGCGTCGCCGCCCAGATGTGCAGCGGATCCTGCTCCACCCAGCCGGGGCGCGGAAAGGCCGCGCCGATCTCCTCGTACGCCGCCCCGCGCAAGGCGCTGTGCTCGTCGAAGAGCATGGCGCGCACGCCGGTGGTGCCTTCATCGATGGCGAGGATGAGGGGCATGGGGGGGGAAGGCGAATTCACACGGAGAAGCGCAGAAGCGGCGGACAGCGCATGACGTCAGGCTCCGTGTCTCCGTGGGAGATCCATCAGGACGTCGGCAGCAGGACGCCGGGGTTCATGATGCCGTTGGGGTCGAGCGCGTGCTTGACGGCGCGCAGCAGATCGAGGGCGCTGCCGTGCTCGGCGGGCATCCAAGGGGCGCGCAGGCGGCCGATGCCGTGATGATGGCAGATGGTGCCGCCGATGCGCAGGGTGGTTTCCATCGCCCGCGTCCAGCACGCCATGTAGGTCGGCTCGGCGGCGGCGGGGTCGTCGGGCTTGGCGACGAAGGTGAAGTAGATGTTGGTGCCCTGCGCGTAGCAGTGCGAGGTGTGACCGGAGGCGACGAGGAGGTGCGGTACCGTGCGCAGGGCGGCGACCACCTCGCCGTACAGGGCGTGGATGCGGTCCCACTCGGCGGCGACCTCGATGGTGTCGAGGACGAAGCCGCGCTCGATGAACGACAGCAGCGACGGCACGTTGTTGCGCTCGTGCAGCCAATGCTGCACCGGCGCCTCGCCCAGCGGGTCACCGCCGTGCGCGGCGCAGACGGCGTGGCAGGCTTCCGCCTCGGCGGCGGTGAGCGACGCCGGGCCCTCGCTGAGGAGCAGCAGGACGCAGCGCTCGTCGTTCTGCCACTGGCCGAAGTGGCGGCCGCTCTCCACCGCGTCATAGAGGCGCATCACCGGCGGGCGCCAGCCGGCGCGCACGATGAGGCGCATGGCCTCGACGCCGGCGTCGAAGTCCGGAAAGGCGAAGCTCAGCGATCGCCGACTCTCGGGGAGGGGGAACACCTTGAACGTCGCTTCGGTGACGATGCCGGCGGTGCCCTCGGCGCCGAGGAAGAGGTGGCGCGGGTCGGGGCCGGCGGAGCGGCGCGGCGTCGACTTGATGCGCACGACGCGGCCGTCGGCCATGACCGCCTCGAGGCCGAGCAGCATGTCCTCGATCGAGCCGTAGCGCGTTGAGTACTGGCCAGCGGCGCGCGTCGCGACCCAGCCGCCGACGGTGGACAGGGCCACCGACTGCGGCCAGTGGCCCATCGAGTAGCCGCTGGCCTGCAGCGCATCCTCGTAGATGTGGCCGAACATGCCGGCCTGCACGCGTACCTGCAGCGCGGTCTCGTTGAGCTCGAGCAACTGGTCGAGGCGGCGCAGGTCGACGACGATCGTGGCGCCGTCGGGCAGCACGCCGCCGCCGACGCCGGAGCCGCCGCCAAACGGCACCACCGGGACGCGGTGCTGGTTGGCGTAGCGCAGCACCGTGGCGACCTCGTCGGTGTTGGCTGGACGGACGACGCAGGCCGGGCGCGAGGTCAGGCGGCCCTGGTGCAGGCGCAGCAGCGCCAGCGGCCAGGTGTCGTGCGCGTGCGCGGCGAGGGCGGCATCGTCCCAGGCGACGCGGTCGCGTCCGAGGGAGGCGGCGAGGTCCTCGCGCACCCGCGGCGCGTCACGCTCAGGCATCGGCCGCCTGGGCGACGCCGGGCGTCGGCGCCGTGTCGTCGTCGGCGACGAAGGTCGTCAGATGCTCGGCGAGCGTGCGGTGGCGCGCCAACTCGTCGCGCACGCGGGTGTCGTCCCAGCCGAGCAGACGGCCCATCGTCGCGGCGACGCCGACGGCGACGCTGCCGCCGAGTTGGAGGTCCCACAGCAGCAAGCGGCTGCGGCGCTCGATGAAATCCTCCAGCGTCATCGCCATCTCTTCGCGCACGCCGTACTCGACCTCGGCGCGCGTCACTGGCAGGGCCGGGTCGAAGCGCTCGCCGAGCAGCGGGTCGGCGGCGATGCCATCGACGATGCGCTCGGCGTGGCTGCCGTAGAGGGTCACCAGGCGCTCGATGAGATCGCCGGCGAGCAGCGGCCAGCGTTCGCGCAGACTCGCCGCGAAGGCCGGGACGTCGTCGCCGGTGCCGCTGCTGCCGAGCAACTCGGCGTGGCTGGCGCCGCGCCGCGCCGGCGCCGCCGCGCCCTGCGCCGCGAGCTGCTCGGCGGCGAGGTCGACGACGCGTTCGGCCATGCGCCGAAACGTGGTCAACTTGCCGCCGGCGACCGACACCAGGCCGCTCGGCGCCACCATCACCTCGTCCTTGCGCGACAACTCCGAGGGCGCCTTGCCGGCCTGCGCCAGCAGCGGCCGCAGGCCGGCCCAGGCGTTGACGACGTCGGCCGCGGTCAGCGCCGGCTCGACCGCGAAGGTGCGGTTGGCGGCGTCGAGCAGATAGTGGACGTCGTCGAGCGTGACGCGCGGGTAATCCTCGACGCGGTCGTAGAAGGTGTCGGTGGTGCCGAGGTAGGTCACCGCGCCGCGCGGGATGGCGAAGACGCCGCGCTTGTCGCGGGCGTTCATGACGACGATGCGCGACAGGCCGATGCGCGCGGTGCGCACGCCGAGGTGGACGCCCTTGGTGAGCTGCAGGCGCGGCGCATCGCCCGGCTCGCCGCGCAAGCGAACGGCGTCGACCCATGGGCCGGCGGCGTTGATGAGGACGCGGCCGCGCACCTCGAAGGCGTCGCCACTGACGTGGTCGCGCGCCACGACGCCGACGGCGCGGGCGTTGTCGAAGAGGAAATCCTCCGCTTCGCAGTAGTTCGCCGGCAGCGCGCCGAGCGCGGCCGCGGCCTTGATGACTTCGATGACCAGGCGCGCGTCGTCCGTGAGGTACTCGGTGTAGAGCCCGGCGGCGTACAGCTTGTCCGCCCGCAGGCGCGGCTCGAGCGTCAGCGCCTCGTCGCGGCTGAGCATGCGGTGCCGCTCGACGTCGGGAATCGAGGCCAGCTTGTCGTAGGTCCACAGGCCGGCGCTCATCTTGGCGTAGGAGGCGCGGCTGTATATCGGGAACAGCATCTGCACCGGGCGGGCGAGGTGCGGCGCCAGCTTGCGCACCGCGTAGCGCTCGGTGGCCGCCTCGCGCACCAGGCCGACGTCGCCCTGTTGCAGGTAGCGCAGGCCGCCGTGGATGAGCTTCGAGGATCGCGAGCTGGTGCCGCAGGCGAAGTCGCGCCGCTCGAGCAGGGCGACCGACAGGCCGCGCAACGCCGCGTCGCGCGCCACGCCGGCGCCGGTGATGCCGCCGCCGATCACCACCACGTCGAAGCGCCGCGCCGCCAGTTCGCGCAGGTTGGCGGCGCGGGTGCGGTGCGAGAACTCGACCGGGCGCAACATCCGGGGCACTGTCTCGCGGCGGATATGCGATGTCAACGCACGTACACGGGCCCCACCCGCGCATCTGCCCCTGGGGGGCGCCCCCCCGTGGGCGCCTGTTGGATAAGGTCGCCGGGGCCCAACCCAGCAGGCGCCCACCGGGCGCGCCCAGGGGACGCGTGGCCCTGTATGCCGCGGCCGGCGTCGACATGCCTACGGCGCGCCGCCAGCCGGTTTTCAATGCCGCCGACGTCCGTTTCGTACGGCGGCCTCGCCTTCAGGAGAGCCGCCAGCGGTGGTTTCGTAATGCGTCAGGCGGCCCTGGTGGTCGTAGCGCGTGTTGGACCGCCGCTCATCGATCCGCCAAATCTGATCGCGAACCGTATGAAGGGTCTCTTCGAGACCCGTCGGATCGACGAATCCCATTGCGACGTTTCCCGCATTGTATCTGGTACAGAAGCCGAAGACCGCAGCGGCAATCGCCGGGCCTCGTCCAGTCTGGTCGAAGAGGTTGATCGGATCCTGCAGGCTATACGCAAAGAGGTTCGAGCCACCCCCATCAAATCGTATGGGATCCTTCGCCATCCACCGCCCCGTCAACCCATCGTAGTCGCGCGCGCCGAACCTGTTGAGCGCAGTGTCTGCGATTCCCCCCGCGAACCCGAATGGTTGGAAGCCTGGACTCGTATCGGCGAGCCGGCTGCCGAACTCATCGTAGTCGATTCGTTGCGCAGTGGCCCCAGTGGCGAGGTCCACCACGATCCGCGGACTGCCGAGGTGGTCGCTGAGGATGCGGTGCGTGCCCGCATTGGCGCCGTACTGGATCATGTAGTCCGGGACATGCCGCTTGCTGCCGTAGATGAACTCCGCCACCACGCTGCCGTCGGGGCCGAGTTCGGCGACCGGCTCGAGTTGGTCCTTGTAGAGGAAGCCCTGGACGAAGGTCCCGTTGACGCGCTTGCCGATGCGGCGGTTGCGGCCGTCGACCAAGTACTCGATGGTGCTGCCGGAGGGCAGCACGACGGTGCGCAGGTTGCCGAACGCGTCGTAGGTGAACGTCGTCTCGCCGCTGCCGTCGGTCTTGGTCTCCAGGTCGCCGTTGGGGGTGTAGGCGTAGGTCACCACGCCGTCAGCGGTGGTTTCGTACTGCGTCAGGCGGTCCTGGTCGTCATAGCGCGTGCCGGCGCTGGGCGCTGACGCCGGGACGATGGTCCCCGAGACCTGGTTGAAGCCGCCGAGGCGGTTGCCGTTGGCGTCGTAGGCGTAGTGGGCCAGGTGGGCGGCGGGCGACGAGAGGCGCCAGACGTCGGCGAGGCGGCCGGCGGCATCGTAGCCGTACTCGAGCTGCGTGCTCACCCCTTCGATGGTCTCGGTCTTGCGCACGATGCGGCCGAGCGTGTCGCGCAGGTCGATGGTGTAGGCGTAGACTTCGACGCCGTCGACCTCGGCGCCGTAGGCATCGACCTCGCCGAACGGCGACGGGGTGTAGGTGTCGGTGACGTTCACGCCGCCCACCAGCGTCGTGGTGCGCAGCAGGCCGTTGTCGGCATCGCGCGTCAGCGCCAGGGCGCCGGCACCGGTAAGGAGGCTGTCGTCGTCGTAGCCGAAGGCGAGTGGCGGCAGCGCATCGACCTGGAGCGACTGGAGGCGGAAGTCGGCGTCGTAGCCGTGGGTGACGGTGTGCGACACCGGGGGATCGACCAGGCTCCAGGTCTCGGTCTGGGGCAGCGCCCCGTCGTAGGCGAAGGACAACAGGGCGTCCGGTGTGCCGACCGATTGCAGCTGGCCAGTGATGGGAGCGTACGAGTAGGGCCGCACCTCGCTCTCCGGCTGGAGGGTCACCGACGCCAGTTGGCCTGTGCCCGTGGCGGAGTCGAACAGCACGCTGCGACCGTCGGGCCGGAGGATGGCGGTCAGCTCGCGGGCGAGGTCGTAGCCGTAGGTCGTCTCCGGCGCGAGCACCAGCGGGATGTCCGGTGGGTCGTACTCCTGCTCGAGGTTGACCGCGGTGTGGGCGAATCCATGCGCCGGTCGCCCCGGCGGCGTGAGGCTCGTGAGGTTGCCGTTCTCGTCGTACTCGTACGCGACCACCCGCTGATCGGGGGTGCCGGGCTGGAAGGTCTGCACGATGACCCGGCCGGCGTCGTCGTAGTCGAAGGCCACCACCCGTCGGACGGCATCCACCACCTGGTCGAGGTAGCCGTTCTGGTCGTCGGTCGTCGTTTTGTAGGCGAAGGTGGTGACCCGCGTGTCGGCCGTATCCGGCTCCGGGCCGCGCTTGATGGCGCTCAACCGCCCGCGAGTGTCGTACTCCCAGCGCAGCGGGTGCAGCCCCGTCACCGCGGACCTCGTCGTGCGCCCCTGGCTGTCGATGGTGCGGACCTGCTGGCGCTGCGCTGGCGTGGCCAGCGTCCAGGTCCGCGTAGTCGGGTCGTACGCACGCTCGTAGGAGCGGCCATTGATCGAGGTCGTCTCCGCCAGCTGGGTGAACGAGAACGGATCCGGCGGGTCGGGCGGCGTCACGGCGCGCAGCGTGCTGCTGGTCATAACGACGCTGCCGGATGTCGTGACAACGTCGGTCGGTCGCGCGGCCAACAGGCCGAAGCGCGGGTCGGCGCCGCGGATGACGGTTCGGGTACGCCCGTCCGGCCAGCTCGTCTGGCGGCCGCCATCGGCGGACTCGAGGGTGCTGGTCACCGTGCCGTCCGGTCGAGTCACCGCGCGCGTCATGCCGCCGCCGGGCTGCGGCGCGACCTGGTAGGCGGTCACCCGTTCGTCGAGCGGGCCCAGCGCCACGGCGGACCGAACGGCGACCTCGTAACCGGTGGCGCCTTCCGTGCGGGCCAGGGTCTTGTAGCCGCCGACCGGGTCGTCGTCGCGCAGCAGCCGGCCCTGGTCGTCGTACGCGAACGTCCAGACGTTCTGCCGCGCGTCGCGCAGCGCCACCAACAGGCCATCGGCCGCATGCGTGAGGTCGGTCGTCTCGTCGGCGGGGTTCTTCACCGAGTCGAGATAGCCGTTGGCGTCGATCGCCAGCGTGGTCCCCTGCCCGTCGGGGCCGACGATGGCCTGCGGCGTGCCATCGGGAGCGCGCACGATCTGCGTCAGGTTTCCGTCGCCGTCCTCGATCCCCACGAGCAACCGCGAGATCGGATCGTAGATGAAGCTGTAGAGGACCGCGCCGGTTAGACCGTGGCGTGTCTCCTGGTGGCGTCCCTGCGCGTCGAAGACGTACACCTCCGTGCCGTCCTCGGAAGGCACCAGAATGTCCCCGGCGCTGAATCCCGACAGCGGTCGCTCGATGTGCCTGATGCGGCTGGCCCCGAGATCCGCGACATACAAACTGCCGTCCGGCGCCAAGCCCAGGTCAACCGGGGAGGTGAACCGTGCCAGCAGCGCCGGCCCGCTGTCGCCGGCGTCGCCGGCGGCGAGCTGCCCAGCGATCGTACTGATGATCCCCGCCGGAGAGATCTGCCGAATGACGTGGTTCGCGGTGTCGGCGATGTACAGCGTGCGGTCGGGTCCGACCGCCACGCCGAACGGCAAGGAAAGCAGGGCGCTCGTCGCTGCGCCACCATCGCCGCCATACCCTGGCGTTCCGACGCCGGCGACGGTGGTGATAATGCCATTGCGATCGATGCGCCGAATGCTGTGATTGCTCGCGTCGGCGACGAACAGCGAGCCATCGGGTCCGAACGCCAGCCCGACCGGGTTCTGCAGCGTCGCGAGCGCCGCGGGGCCGCCGTCGCCGCTGTATCCGGCGCCCCCTGTTCCCGCGAGCGTGGAAATGGTCCCGTCCGGAGCGATCGAGCGAATCACGTGGTAGTCGGAGTCGGCCACGTAAACCCACCCGTCGGTGCCGACCGCGATGCCGGCGACGACGCCGAACGTCGCCGCGCGCGCGTCTCCTCCATCGCCGCTGTATCCGTACACTCCGGTCGTGCCGGCGAAGCGTTCAATGTAGAGCGAGTTGGTCGGGTCGCGAAGGCGCAGCACGCGGCGGTTTACACGGTCGGCGATGAAGAGTGAGCCGTCTGGTGCCCATGCGACGCGCTCGGGCTCGCCAACCTGTAGGCGAGTGCGAAGGGGAAGAAGTCCCCGCCGCTGCTGCCAAACTGCCCGTCGCCAGCCACTCGCCGGATCGTGCCGTCCGGGCTGATGGCGCGCACGACGCTGTTGTTGACCAGCTCGCCGCTTAGCTGTCCGAAATACACGCTGCCATCCGGTGCAACAGCCAGGCCGGGCGGATTCTGGACGCGCGCCGCGGCGGCCGGCCCGCCGTCGCCGGTATCCCCCGACACTCCGGTGCCGGCCGTCGTCGAGATGCCCAGGCCGAGGGCCTGCCCGGTGCGTCGTGCGCCGTCGCCGCGGTACAGCACGCGACCGGCAGGGTCGTAACTGTGGTGCACGTTGAGGGTCCAGCCGCCCAGCTCGAAGGCTCCCGAATCCCAGGTGAGGAAGGTGGCCAGGACGGTCTCCCACACCGGCTCCGGCACGCGGAAGGGCACGCTGGTGACGTAGTCGCGGCGCCGCCCGAAAGCCGGCGCGGTGGTGACGCTGGCGATGCCGCCGTAGAACGGCAGACCGTACTGATACGCCCGCCGCGCTCTGACCCGCCGCGCGCCCTGCACCAGCCGGCCATAGGCGTCGCGCCCGTCCCATTCGAAGCGGTAGCTCTGGTTCGGCGAGAGGTTCCCCGCGTCGATGGATTCAAACCGCGTCGTGCCGGCGACATCGATCCGTAGCAGGACGCGCTCCAACCCGGTGGGGATGGTCGGCCCGACCAAGGGGATATCCAGGGTACGCGAGGATCGCCTGCCGGCAACGCGACTGCTGCGATAGACCATCGCGAAGTCAGTGCCGATGATCGGCAACCGTTCGCCGAGCGTCTGGCTCTGACATTCTATGACCGAGCCCTCCTCGCAATCCGGATCGTCGGGCTCTGGCGTGGGCGTTGGCGTGGGAGGCGGTGTTGGGGTCGGCTCTTCGCTCAGGGCCCAATTGCAGTCGAACGGCGTGAAGTGATGCACGGGCACGCGCCAGAGGCTCCGGGGTGGCGCGTATTCCGTCGCTAGCTGGACGCGCTCGGCAGGCGTGATGCCTGCCGCCAGGAGCGCCGCAGCACTCTCAGGAACTGTGTCCCCGTCGAGGTCGATCTCGGCCTCGCCAGTCTGGTTCACCGAGAGAATCGCGATGACTCGCCCGTTCTCGGACGGCACCCAGACGCCTTGCGGCCGGTCGTAGGCGCCGACAGGCACCAGCGTCCCGACCTCGAAATCAAGAAAGTTGTCGACATAGAGTCGCACCGGCGCGTCGAACGTGATGGCGACCGCTCCGGTGTAGTCCGCTTCGAGGGCACTCAGCTCGACCGCGTAGGTGTAGGCGCTGGTGGGTGGCAGCGGCGCCGGCATGGCAGCCGGCCCATGCGGGCCGACGGTGTATTCGATGGCGCGCACCGTGACGCGGTCAAGGGACTGGACGCTGCCGTCCGGCAGCAGCAACTCGGCGGACACGCCGGCGGGGAACAAGAGCGTCGCCTGACGCGTGCCGGCGCTGTCTTGACTGGGGATCGACTGTCGCGCGACGTGGAAGCCGGATGGCGGGGTGAGGGTCAGATCGATGGCCGTTGGCGCGCCGCCGGCCGGAAGCAGGACCACGTCGTCTACCGCGGCGAAGTCCTGCCACGGCGCTTGCACCTGCCGCTGCGCCGGGAGGTAGCCGTCGCGCTCGAACACCACGGTGACGACGCCGCCACCATTGGCGACCAGGTCGAAGCGTCCGTCCGCGCGCGTCGCGGTGCTGCCCAACTCGGGATGGCCGAGAACGGATACCGCCACCCCGCTCAAGGGGATGCGGGAGCCGCCGCCGTCGAGGGTGTCCACCGCCCCGCGCAGCACCGTGACGCGGCGCGGGTCGATGGCGCCGAGGTCCGGCAGGATCTGGACGGGGTTGGAACCCGTGAAGAGAAAGGTAGCCTGATCGAGGAGGTCTTCGACGACCGTGCGGTCGATCGGCGAGGCGACCGTCGACGGATCCGGAGGAGGATCACGGCGCACAACCGAGACGCTGTCACTGCCGACGTTGCCGGCCAGGTCGATGGCGTCGACAACGACCGTGTTCGGACCAACACCCAACCCAGTGGGCACGGCGAACAGGGCATCCGGGGTCGTCGGCACGCCGTTCACGCGCACCTCGGCCAGGGGGCTGGCATCAACCACCATGCCCGTCACCAATGGTGCCGCATCGACGACGACGGCCCCCTCCAGCGGGCGTCCGATGATGACGGTCGGCGGCGTGATGTCGATGGTCACCGCGATGGTCTGACTGTCGGAACCGACGGCATTGATGGCTTCGGCCGTGATGAGCAGCGGCCCTTGGAAACCCTCGGTGAGGGTTAACGTCGCGGTGAAAGTCGCGCCATCGAGCATGGCAGGTTCGCCGTTCACCGTGACGCTGTCGGCACCTGCAGCCTGACCGGTCACGACGAGTTCGAAGTAGGCGGCAACGAAGCTGCCGTCGATCGGACTCTGAATGGACACAGCCGGTGCCGCTGGGGAAGGGGTTTCCGTGGCCGTCGAGGTCCGCGTCGCGGTCGCAGTCGCGGTGGAGCTCGCCGTTGCCGTTGCTGTCCCCGTAGGCGTGGCAGTTGCCGTGCTCGTCGGTAGGGGAACCGGAGTCCGGGTGAACGTCGGTGTCGGCAGGGCGTAGGTGATGACCAGCTGGGCGCGATCGGTGCCGACACCGTGCTCTTTGGCGCGGAAGCCAAAGTCGCGGTAGTCGACGGTCCCCTCGTCGCTGGCGGCGAGGCGCAGCCAGACATTGCCTGGATCGCTGCTGGCGCGCGCGGCGACGACGACACTGGTCACGGTCATTTCGAACCAGCTACCGGCGCCGACGTTCATCGCCCCAGTCGCCGTCGGCGACGGCTCGACACCCGGCTGCGTCTGCCAGGTGACGCCGGTGGTCCCGTCGCCTTCGATGAAGGCGTCGCTCAGCCGCCACGCCGTGAGGCCCAGCGCCAGCGGGTCGGCGTAGGTGCGCTCGATGTACAGGCGCAGCCTGGCCTCGCTGATGGTCGCTCCGCTGGGCACGGTCGAGATGTCGAAGTGCAGCAAGGCCCGCTTGAGCAGGGTGGCGCCATTCTTCGCACCGTACGGCCCAGTTTCGCCGGTCGAGTAGTTGCCGAGATTGTTGGCCGGCAGGGCCGACCACACCCAGGTGTCGTGAGCGGCGCCGATGGTGGCCGTCTGTCCAACGGCTTGGCTCGCCCCGACGCACGCCGCGAGGACCGCCACGCAGTCGATCCAGCGGCGCCTCACGACCGAACCCTCGGGGGCGCGACCGATACGTCGAACTCGGTCCCAGCACCTTCGGCCACCAACGCCTCGATCGCCCGATCGAGTTCCCAGCGGAGCCAATAGAGATCGCGCCCGCCATCCTGGGCATAGGAGACCGGTTCGACGAGTGTGCACCCGGGGTAGTCGGTGAAGCGCTTCGCCAGCCGCGGGTGCTGCTCCCAGGGCGCGATGGCCTCGACGGCCTCGTAGCCGAGCGCGCGGGCGCGCGCGAAGGCATCATGGAGCAGGGCGCGGAAGACGGCGACTGACTGCTGGCGGTCGAGCAGATCGTCGCGCACGCCGGCGGCGGTCACCCGCAGGGTCGTACGGTTGCGCCGGCGGACGGCGTCGCGCTCGCGCTCCGCGGGCCCCGCGGTCTTGGGCAGCGCCGGCGCGGCCGGGCGGATGGGCGGGATCTCGAGGAAGGCGATGGGTGTGGCGCCGCTGCTCAGTACGAGCGTGTCCGGGCAGCGTACCACCAGGTCGTCGGCCCAGGCGCGCGACCACTCGCCGCACTGGCCGAAGAAACTATCGCCGGCGGCGACGCAGGTGGTCATGATCGCCTGCAGCGTCGCCGGCCGTCACCGCCCGTGCGGCCACGGCGGTGTGCGTGGCTGCCACCAAGCGGCGCGGCCAGAGACCGCAGGCGGCAGCGGCCAGCAGCGCCGTCCCCTCCCCGATGATGCGGATGAATCTGCGTCGCTCGAGCATGCGTGCCCCTCCCCGTTGCCGTTGGGGTAGCCCGGTGGGGGGGGGGGGGCTTCGCAATAGGTGTTTCCCCGTACATGCGGCGCATGGCTGCGGCGCGGAGATGCGATGTCAGCACGGATATGCCCCGGGAGCGCCCGCCAGGGGCCGCGTGGCGGTGTGCCGCGCGCCTTGACCGCGCGCTCCGGCGCGGCTTTGGTTCGCCGGTGCAGGTCGACGGCATCCTCTTCGATTACGGCGGCACGCTGGACGGGCCGGCGAGCCACTGGCTCGACCGCTTCGTGGCGTTGTACGCCGCGGCCGGCGTCGACATGCCGATCGGGCGCCTGAAGCCGGCGTTCTACGCCGCCGACGAGGCGGCCTATGGCGATGCGGCGGTGGCCGACATGTCGCTCGCCGAGTTGATGGATTTCCACGTCGCCGTGCAGCACGCGCGCCTCGGCCTCGACGACGCGGCGCTACGCCGACGCCTGGCCGACGACTTCGTGGCCGGCACCACGGCGGCGCTCGCCGCCAGCCGGTCGGTGCTCGAACGCCTCGCCCGCACGCATCGCCTCGGCGTGGTGTCGAATTTCTACGGCAACGTCGAACGCATCCTGGCCGACGCCGGCTTCGCGCCGCTGCTCGCCGTGGTGGCCGATTCGAACCGCGTCGGCGCGTCAAAACCCGACCGGCGAATCTTCGACCACGCGCTGGCGGCGCTCGGCACCGCCCCAGCGCGCACGTTGCACGTCGGCGATTCCCACGAGCGCGACGTGCGCGCCGCGAAGTCCCTCGGCCTGCGCACCGCCTGGCTGGTGCCGCAGCCGCTGGCGCGCGACGAGTACGCAGATCTCGTCATCACCGATCTCCGAGAGCTTGAGACAGACCTTACCGCGGAGGCGCAGAGGCGCGGAGGTTGAGCAGAATGCCTCCGCGCCTCCGCGTCTCCGCGGTGAAGAGGGAACGCCCATGAAAGCCGGACTGATCGCCGCCGGGCTCGGCGAACGCCTGCAGACGGCGGGGGTGGCGACGCCGAAGCCGCTGGTGCGCGTCGCTGGCAGGGCGCTGGTCGACCATGTGCTCGACGCGCTGGCGGAGGCCGGGATCGCGGAGGTGGCGTGCCTGTTCAACGCCGAGCCGGGAACCGATGCGGTGGAGGCCCACTGCCGCGGGCGCGGGCGCGCGCCGCGGCTGGAGATTCGCCGCAAGACGACGCCGAGTTCGATCGAGAGTTTGCGTGAGGTGGTGAAGATCTTATCCCCTCACCCTGGCCCTCTCCCTGCGGGAGAGGAAATCTCGGCGCTGATCCTCACTGTCGATGCGGTGTTCGCGCCGGCGACGTTGCGGGCCTTCGTGGCGGCGGCGGCGCGCTGGCCAGACGCCGATGCGGTGCTGGCGGTGACGGATCACGTCGACGACGAGAAGCCGCTGCACGCGACACTCGACGGGTGCGGGCGGATCACGGCGCTGGGGACGGCGGCGGCGGGGGGCGAGTGGATCACGGCGGGGTTCTACGTCATCGGGCCGCGGGCGTTGGCGGCGATCGCGGCGGCGCGACCGGGGCAGTTCGCGGCGCTGCGCGCCTTTCTCGCCCATCTCGTCGACGGCGGATCGCTCGTCTACGGCGTGCCGATGGGCAAGACGCTCGACGTCGACCGACCGCAGGACATCGCCGCCGCCGAGGCCTTCGTACGCCGGGGCTACCGATGAGCGACTTCCTCGGCATCGCCCGCGAGCGCATCTACTCGCCCGGCAAGGTGGACGACGACCGCGCCATCCTCGACGCCGTCGCCGCGCACCTCGGCGCGACGCACCGCTGCGCGATGCTGGACGCCGAGGCGCCCCTGCCGCTTGCGCCGCCGTCGCCCGCCACGGTGGTCTTCGCCATGTGCCAGGGGCCGGCGGCGCTCGAGGTGCTGCGCGGCTGGGAGGCGGCCGGCGTGCGCGTCATCAACAGCGTGGCTGGAATCGAGAATGCGCATCGGCGCCGCATGCTGGCCGCCTTCGCGCGCGACGGCGTCGCGCATCCGCCGAGTGCCATCGTCGCCACCGCCGACGCGGCGGCGCTGCCCGACTGGGTCGACGGCGATCTGTGGGTGAAACGCGGCGACGTGCACTCCACCGAGGCGGGCGATGTCGTGCGCGCCGCCGGCCGCGCCGCCGTCGGCGCCGCGCTCGCCGCCTTCGCCGCGCGCGGCATCGCCGCCGCCTGCGTGCAGCGCCACGTGGCCGGGCCGGTGTTCAAGTTCTACGCGGTGCGCGGCGAAGACTTCTTCGCCTGCTACCCGCCGACCGGTGTGGCGGCGCCCGACCGGGGCGAGGAATCCGCCATGCGGGCTCTCGCCGCGGCCGGCGCCGGCGCTCTCGAACTAGAAGTATTCGGCGGCGATTGTGTGCGCGACGGCGATGGAAACTTATGGTTGTTTGACTTGAATGATTGGCCTAGCTACGGTCGCTGCCGGTTCGGCGCCGCCGCGGCGATCGCCTCCTACGTCAGACGAGCGAGGATCAATTGAAGACCGCCCAGCGTGCGCAGGAAGCCGCGCATCCGGTTCCCGGGCCGACGTCCCGCGCGACCTACACGGCCGAGCAGGCCTACCTGGCGCCGGGCCTGCAACGTATCGCGCAGCTCTCCGAGCTCACCATCGAGCGCGGCTACGGCTCGACGTTGGTCGATACCGACGGCAACGAGTTCCTCGACTTCTTCGCCGGCGTCGCCGTCGCCAGCCTCGGCCACTCGCACCCGCGCTACGTCAAGGCGCTGCAGGCGCAGCTCGAGAAGAGCGTCGTCGGCAGCTTCACCACGGCGCCACGCCTGCAGCTGCTCGAACTGCTCGCCAGCCTCGCCCCCGGCACCCTCGATCGCACGCAGCTGTACAGCGGCGGCTCGGAGGCGGTGGAGGCGGCGATCCGCCTCGCCAAGGCGCACACCAAGGGCTTCGAGGTGGTCGGCTTCTGGGGCGGCTTCCACGGCAAGACCGGCGGCGTCATGGGGCTGATCGGTGACAGCTGGAAGCGTCACTGGGGTCCGTTGCAGGTCGGCACGCACCAGGTGCCCTACGCCGACTGCTACCGCTGCCCGCTCAACACCACTTACCCGGGCTGCGGCATGGCCTGCGTCGAGCTCGCCGGCAAGCAACTCGACGTCGCCAGCGCCGGCGCCATCGCGGCGGTCATCGTCGAGCCGATGCAGGGCACGGCGGGCAACGTCGTTCCGCCGCCGGAGTTCCTGCCCGCCGTGCAGGCGCTGGCGAAGAAGCACGACGCGCTCTTGATCGCCGACGAGATGATCACCGGTTTCGGTCGCACCGGACGCATGTTCGGCGTCGAGCACACCGGCGTCGAGCCCGACATCATGACCATCGGCAAGGGGTTCGGCGGCGGCTTCCCGGTGACCGGTCTGATCTCGACCGACGCGATCACCGCGGCGATGCCGTTCGCGCGGCCGAGTTCGTCGTCGTCGAGCTACGGCGGCAACCCGCTCGGCGCGACGGCGGCGCTGGCGACGGTGCAGACCATCGTCGACGAGGGCCTGGTCGAGAACGCGGCGCGCGTCGGCGCGGTGCTGCTCGACGGACTGCGCGGGTTGCAGGAGAAGTACCGCTGCATCGGCGACGTGCGCGGCGTCGGCCTGCTGATCGGCATGGACCTGGTGGTCGACCGGCGCACCAAGGAGCCGCTGCCAGGCCCCGTCACCGAGGCCCTCTTTCTCGCCGCGCTGCGCCGCGGGCTGCTGCTGATGGGGTACTTCTCGCGCGTGCGCATCAATCCCCCGCTGGTGCTGACCGAGTCGGAGGCGGGCGACGGCGTCGCCATCCTCGACGAGGTGTTCGGCGAGCTCGAGCGCGAGGGTCTGCTGCCGGCATGAGGCGTCGCCGTACGGCCATGCTCGGCTTCGGCCACGTCGCCGAACACGGGCACCTGCCCGCCTGGCGCGCCCGCGCCGACATCGCCCTGGTCGCGGTCGCCGAACCGGACGCCGGACGCCGCGCCGCCGCCGCGCGCCTGCTTCCCGAGGCGCGCGTCTACGCCGAGGCCGCCGAACTCCTGTCGCGCGAGACGCTCGACGCGGTCGACATCGCCGCGCCGCCGGCGCAGCACGCGGCGCTGGCCGTCGCCGCGGCGCGCGCCGGATGCCACGTCCTCTGCGAGAAGCCGCTCGCCACCCGTCTGACGGACTTCCGCGCCATGCGCGACACGGCGCAGGCCGCCGCGGTGGCGCTGTACACGGTGCACAACTGGAAACACTCCGCGCAGTTCATCCAGTTGACGGCATTGCTCGCCGCGGGCGCCGTCGGGCGCCTGCGCCACGTTCGCCTCGAGACGGTGCGCGCCGGGCGCGCGGTCAGCGTCGGCGGCGAGTGGCGCGGCGACGCCGCAGTCGCCGGCGGCGGCATCCTCGTCGACCACGGCTGGCACGCGCTCTATCTGCTCCTCGGCCTCGTTGGTGAGCGGCCGCAGCGCGTCGCGGCGACCATCGAGCGGCGCCGCGATGCCGCCGCCGCGGTCGAGGACACGGTCACCTGTCGCCTCGAGTTCCCGTCCTGCAGCGGGGAGATCTTCCTGACCTGGGCGGGGGACGCACGGCGCACGGCGTGGGAGGTGCGCGGCAGCGCCGGGACGGTGCGCTTGGTCGACGACCGCGGCACCGTCGAGCGCGACGGCAGACAGCGCGAGCTGGCGTTCGCCGGCTCGCTGTCCGAGGGCTCGCATCATCCGGATTGGTTCGGCGCGGTGATCGAGGACTTTCTCTTCGAGATCGACGATCCGGCGCGGCGCGGCCGCAATCTCGCCGAGGCCGAGTGCTGCGTCATGCTGACCGAGCTCGCCTACGCCTCCGGCGCCGCCGGGCACGCGCTGGACGTGCCGGGCGCGCTCGCCGCAGCGGTGGCAGCGGCGTGAGGGACGCGGCGGCACTGGAGGGGCCGCGCACCGGCATGACCGCCGTGCTGTTGCCGCCGACGGCGATGAGCTTTCACGTCGTCGCCGGCCTGCCGATCGTGCAGCGCGTCGCGCTCTGCGCCCTGCGCGGCGGCTTCGACGCCGTCATCGCGCTGGCGCCGGGCGACGGCGCCGCGTTGCGCGCGGTGCTGGCACGCGACCCGCGCACGGCGCGGATCCCGGTGGTGGCCGACACCGCCGGCGCCGCGATCGTCAGCGAGCACGTCGCGCTGATCCCCTCCGACTGCGTCGTCACCACCGGCGCCCTGGTGCGCGCGCGCGCCGCCGAAGTGAACGGCCGACCGCTGCGCTTTGGCGCCGGCGGCATCGTCGTCGCGCCGCGCGCGACGCTGGGGGCGCCCCCGAGCGACGCCGGCCTGCCCGAGGGCGAGCTGTGCCTGCGCGTCACCGACGCGCGTGCGGCGGCGGCGGCCGAGCGCGCGCTGCTGGCGACGCTCGGGTCGCCGACGGACGGCCCGATCGCGCGCTTCGATCGCGCCCTGTCGACGCGCATCAGCCGCCATCTGGTCCGCACGCCGCTGCGGCCGAATCACATCACGACGATCGGGACCTGCATCGGCTTCGCCGGCGCCTGGGGCCTGGCGCAGGGCTCCTACCTGTCGGGTGTCCTGGGTGCGCTGCTGTTCTGGTTCGCGGTGATCATCGACGGCTGCGACGGCGAGGTGGCGCGGCTGAAGTTTCTCGAGTCGCGCTTCGGCTACTGGTACGACATCACCACCGACAACCTCGTCCACGCCGCGGTCTTCGCCGGCCTCGGGGTCGGCCTCTATCGCGCCGATCCGAGCCAGCCGTTTCTGCTCCTCGGGGCCCTGCTGGTGGGCGGCCTCATCGCCGCCACCGCCGCGACGCTCACCCTCCTCGTCCCGGATCCGCTCGCCGACCAACCGGCGCCGCGCAGCCGGCGCGGGCGCGGGCGGCGGCGGCTGCTCGGCGGCTTCGAGGCGCTGATGAACCGCGACTTTGCGTACCTGCTGCTGCTGTTGGCCGTCGTCGGCCGGCTGCACTGGTTCCTCTGGGGCGCGGCCGTCGGCACCTACGTCTACGCCGGCGCGCTGGTGCTCGTGCATCGCTGGCGCGATGCCGACTGACTCGTGTGGTGGTGGATCGAGCGCGGGCTGCTCGCGGCGGGGGTGGTCCTCTTCGCGGTACTGGTGCAGCGGCTCGGCCCAGCCGACGTCTGGAGCAATCTGCGCCTCATCGGCTGGGGCTTCGTGCTGGTCATCGGCCAGGAGGCCGTCGCCTATCTCTTGAACACCGTCGGCTGGCGCTATGCGTTTGCGTCACCGCGCCCGGTTCCCTTCCGCGCCCTGCTCGCCGCCCGCCTGGCCGGTGAGGCGATCAACAATCTGACGCCGACCGCCACCATCGGTGGCGAGGTGGTGCGCGCCCGCATGCTCGAGGGGCGCTGCGAACCGCACACAGCCTGGGCGTCGGTGGCGGTGGCGAAGCTCAGCCAGACCGCGGCGCAGATGCTCTTCGTCTTCGTCGGCCTGGTCGCCGTGGTGCGCGACGTGCCCTTGCCGGACGGCTTCCGGCGCGGGCTGTACATCGGCCTCGGCGCCATCACGGTCGGGCTGCTGCTCGGCATCGCGCTGCAACGCCGCGGCCTGTTCGGCGCCGCGGCACGGTTGGCCGAGCGCCTCGGCCTGCGGGTGCCCCAGGCGTTGCATGCGCAACTGGCCGATCTCGACGCCGAGATCGCGCGCGTCTACGCCGATCCGGCTGCCTTCGCGATCTCCGTGGCGGGGTTCTTCGGCGGCTGGTGCATGGGGGCGGTGGAGGTCTACATCGTCCTCAGCTGCCTGCAGCTCGAGCCGACCTGGACGCGCGCCTTCACCATCGAGGTCCTCGCCGTCGCCATCGACGCACTGTTCTTCTTCGTCCCAGCCAAGGCCGGCGTGCAGGAGGGCGGCAAGGCGCTGATCTTCAGCCTGCTCGGACTCGATCCGGCCAAGGGTCTGGTGCTCGGCATCGTGCGGCGCGTCCGCGAACTCAGCTGGTCGCTGGTCGGCCTGGTCGTCCTGACGCGCCATCAGGCGCGGCGTCGGAGGTCTGTATGACGGCGCGCCGGCTGATCGTCGCCGCCGACGACTTCGGACTCTCCGCCGGCGTCAACGCCGGCATCCTGCGCGCGCATCGCGAGGGGATTCTCACCGAGACCAGTCTGATGGTACGCGGCGCCGCGGTCGCCGAGGCGGTGGCGATGGCGCGCGCCGCGCCGACGCTCGGCGTCGGCCTGCACCTGACGCTGCTGCAGGGTCACTGCGCCGCGCCGCCGGCCGACGTTCCGGTGCTGGTCGACCGCGACGGTCGCTTCTCCGACACGCCGGTGTGGACCGGAATGCGCTATTTCTTCACCCCCGGCGCCCGCGCGCAACTGCGGCAGGAGATCGCCGCGCAGCTCGACGCCTTTCTCGCCACCGGGCTGCCGCTGTCGCACGTCGACGGGCACCTGACCATCCATATGCACCCGATCGCGCTTGCCGTGCTGCTCGACCTCGCGCCGCGCTACGGCATCCGCGCCGTACGCCTGCCGCGCGACCCGCTCGCCGCGGCGCTGCGCTGGGACCGCCGCCACGCCGCCCGCAAGTGCTTCGAGGCGGCGGCTTTCGGCGCCCTGTCCGGCTGGGCGCGGCCGCGCCTGGGGCGCGCTGGGCTGCGCCATCCGGAGCGGATGTACGGCATGCACCAGACCGGGCAGATGACCGAGGCGTACCTGCTGCACCTCATCGCGACGCTGCCGCCAGGGACCAGCGAGCTGTACGGCCATCCCGCCGCGACGGTCGACGACGAGGCGCGCCGCTGGCGCCCGGCGAACTACGCCAGCGAGGCCGAGTTGGCGGCGCTGTGCAGCCCGCGTGTGCGGGCGGCGCTCGACGCCGCCGGGATCGGGCTGATCGCCTACCGCGATCTGTAGGGCGCCCCCCCCAGGGCAGGCCCGCTGTCGTGCCGATCGCGGCGTCTGGCCGGCCCGGCGTCCGAGGTCGAAGGGCGGCGGAATCTTGTGGACCTTCACCCTCTGGCGTTGGTACTCACTAAGGGATGCGTCGGCGCGGCGCCGCACTCGCAAAAGGGGGAACGTCCATGAAAGCTACGCGCTACTTTATGTTGGCCCTGACCCTGCTGACGGGGTCGCCCGCGGTGGCGGAGGAGATCGCCCGCTACATTCTGCCGCCCGGCAACTTCGGCGGCGTGCCGTTCACGGTGAATTCCACCGATCAACTGCAGCTGTACTCCGACCTGACGCCGCTGCGCGACAACATCACTCGCGCGGACATCGATCAATTCTTCCTCCCCGAGGACTTCCAGCCGATTGAGCCGAGCCGCGAGGAAGCGACCGGCCGCGCCGGGCTGCGCATCGTGTACGACGCGTACGGTGTGCCGCACGTGTACGGCACCACGCGGGCGGATGTCGCCTTCGGCGCCGGATGGGTGGCGGCGCGCGACCGCGGTCTGCTGCTGCAGATCGGACGCGGTCCGGCCCGCGTCGCCGTCGCCGACGTGCCCAACATCGACGCCTTCTCGCTGGTCACCAGCATCCAGTCATTCGTGCCGAGCGCGGAGGCCGAAGCGCTGGTGACCCAGCAGGTGCAGCTGCTGATCGACACGTACGGCGACGAGGGCCGGGAGATCGTCGACGACGCGCAGGCCTACGCCGATGGCATCAACGCCTACTGGGCGGCGAATAACATTACGCAACCGCCCGTGACGGTGAACGACGTCGTCGCGGTGACGGCGTTCATCGGCTCGATCTTCGGCGCCGGCGGCGGCGGCGAAGCGGCCAACTCCGATCTGCTCGCCAAGCTCCAGCAGCAGCTCGGCGCCGACGCCGGGCACAAGGCATGGGTCGACGTGATGCTGGCCGACGACCCCGAGGCGCCGACGACGATTGATCGGCCCTTCCGATACGGCCCGTTGACGGGCGGCGAAGTGACCGGATCGGTAATCGTCGACGCCGGCTCGATCCAGAGCATCGATCCGCGCCAGCCGGCCGCCCTGGCGGCGGCGGCGCCGGCGCGGCAGCGCGCCTCGAACTTCCTGGTGACCGCGCCGGCGCGCTCGGCCTCGGGCAACTCGCTCGCCGTCATGGGCCCGCAGCTCGGCTATTACTACCCGGAGATCGTCCAGCAGATCTCGCTGCATGGACCGGGCTTCACGGCGCAGGGTGCCGCCGTGCCGGGCTTATCCATGTATATCCTGATCGGGCGCACGCCGGACTATGCGTGGAGCCTGACTTCGGCCGGGCACGACGTCCGCGACGTGTTCGCCGAGCAGCTCTGCGAGCCCGGCGGCGGGACGCCGACGCGCGCGTCGAAGCACTACGTCTTCAACGGTGAATGTCGCGCCATGACCACCTTCACCGCGGGCGTCCTTGGGACCACGCCGCTCACCTACAACCTGACGGTCCACGGCCCAGTCTTCGGCACCGCCACCGTCGCCGGCAAACCGTTCGCGCTCTCGCGCCAACGCTCGACGTTCGGTCGCGACGTGCTGAATCTCGCGGCGCTGAAGCACATGACCGAGGGCAAGGCGAGTTCGACGCGGCGCTTCTGGCGCACCGCGAACGAGTTCGGCTTCACGTTCAACTGGGCCTACGTCTCGCGCCGCGGCACCGCCTACTACTCCTCCGGCCGCCTGCCGCGCCGCGCGCGCGGGCTCGATCGGCGCCTGCCCACGCTCGGTACCGGCGAGTACGAGTGGCGCGGTTTCCTCGGGCAGAAGCGCCATCCGCACGATCACAGCGGTCCGGGTGGATTGTTGCTCAATTGGAACAACCGCTCGGCACCGGGATTCATGCACGGTGACGACGAGCCGTACGGGTCCGTCCAGCGCGTGGAGATGTTCGACCGCTTCCCGGCGCAGGTGCAGATCACGGACAACGTCGGGATCATGAACCGCGCCGCCAGTGAGGACATTCGCTCGCCCGTCTGGCCCCTCGTCAGCCGCGTGTTGCGCACCGGGCCGGCCCCGGATCCGCGCGACCAGCAGATCCTCGATCTGCTCGACAACTGGGTCGGTCGCGACGCGCCGCGAGTCGATGCCGACAACGACGGGTTCTACGACGAGGCAGGCCCGACGGTCATGGACGCGATGTGGCGCCCGATCGCGGACGCGGTGATGACGCCGGTGTTCGGCCCGCTCATCAACGACCTGGACAACGTCCGCAATCTCGACGGGCTCGAGGGCGCGTCGTATGTGGACAAGGATCTCCGCACGCTGCTCGGCGACCCGGTCGTCGGGCCGTTCAACCTCTCCTATTGTGGCGCCGGCGCCCTGACGGCGTGCCGCGACTCGCTGTGGCAGGCGCTTCATCAAGCCGCCGATGCCACCGCGCTGCAGCTCAGCCAGGCCGATCCGGCGTTGTGGCGCCGGCCGGCACGTCGCACCAGCTTCGTTCCGGGCCTGCTCCCCAACACGATCCCCTTCACCAACCGGCCGACGTTCCAGCAGGTGCTGGAGCTCGAGCCGACGCGGCCGTAACGCGCTTCCCAGCGGTCACCGGCCCAGGGTCCTCCCGCGACCCTGGGCCGGTCGGGCCACTGCCGTGCGTTCGACGGCGATCAGGGCCGCCGCCCGCTGGTGCTGGCGGGGGTTCCGTCAGCGCCGCTCGGCGCAGTATCCGAATTGCACCGGTGCGCCGCGTACGACGGTGTTGTTCCAGCTGAGGCCCTCGGCGGTGACCCGGGAGCTCGACTGGCTCCAGCGCGCGCTCCACAGTTCGCGCACGCTGCCGTCGACCGCGAAGCTGATCCGCCAGTCCACCGGGCGAGCGTTCGTCGTGGTCAGCGTCACGGCGCGGCAGTAGCCGGTACCCCAGTCGGATGTCGTTGTCTGCTGGACGCTGACCGCCGCGGCGGCGGTGGCGGTCGGCGAGGGCGAACGGCGCATCGACGCCGTCGGCGATGGTGACGCCGTGCGCGACGCGGTGGTCGCCGCGGTGGGCACGCGTGAGGGTGAGCGCGTTGACGTGGCCGTGGCGACGGGTGACGCGGGCGACGCCGTCGGCGTCGGCGAGGCGCCCATCGGAACCGCGCGCGTCGCGCAAAAGCCGAACGCCTGCGGCTGGCTGGCGGAGACCGCGTCGTTCCATCCGAGTCCCTCGGCAGTCACCGTGTGGTCGCTCTGCACGATCCGCGCGTTCCAGCTCGTCGTGATCACGTCATGAAGGTGAAACTCGACCGTCCAGTCGATGCGCTGGCTCGCAGCGGTGCTGACGATGGCGTTCATGCAGTAGCCGCTGCCCCAGTCGGATTGCGTGGTGAGCGTCAGCGCGACCTCCGCCGGCGGTGCCGGCGTCGGCGGTGGGTTGCCCGAGGTGCCCGCGCCGAAGACCACGTCACTGCATGAGTAAAACGCTTCCGGGCTGTCGTCGCGCTGCCAGACGACGTAGAGGATGGCGTGCCCGCTGCGCCGCGGTAGCGCCGTGCGCAACACCACCGGGTTGTCCGCCGCCCACGGCCCCGAGTCGTGGACGAGCACCAGGTCCGACCAGCGCAGCGGCCCGTTCGGGTCGAACCCCTCGCGCGTCAGGTAGAACCGGTAGTACCTGGTACTGTGCGGGGCCGTCGAGCGCCACGTGAGCGTGTGCAGGCCGACGCTACCGGGCCCGATCTCGGTTGTCGGCCAAGCGGTCCCGGGTGCATCGAAGGCGGCGTACTTGGCGCGTCCGGCACTGCACAGCTGCCCGTCCGGAATGGACTCGCTGTGCCGCCCGTCGACGCTGCCGAGGTTGATTTCCATCCAGTCGTACAGCGCCTGGGGATTGGCGGCCCACGCCAGGCTGCACATGGCGTTGTCCGGCGTCAGGAAGTGGCAGGAGTAGGCGCGCGACGGCGGATCCGCGAGGCTGCCGTGGCCGCGCGCCACCGGCGCGGTGCCGAGCAGCAGCGCCAGCGCCACCGCGGCCACGGACGCGGCGCGCCAGGCGCGCCGCGTCGCGATGTCCCTCTGGATGCAGTGAGCCATGCGGAGTTCCCCCTGATTGCCGAGTTGCGGGTCGCTCCAGGTTCGAAGCGCAACTGCGGAGGCGCAGTGGAGGCCCAGTTTGTTGCCGCGTCGCGGACTTCGACGCCGGCGCGGCGGCGCGCCGCAAACGCGCGCTGGCCGACATTCTCTGCTGCGCGTCCCGCCGGGACGTGAGACAGTGGTGGCGGAACGGACTCGCGATGGGGATGACCACGACGAAGGGTACGCCGGCATTCGCGGCCTGCTGCACGCTGCTCGCCACTCTCGCGGTCACGTCTTCGAGCGCCGCGCAGATCTACAAATGGGTCGACGAGAAGGGCACCCTCCACTTCAGCAACGATCCGCCCCCGAAGGTCGCGGTCGAAGTCGTTCCGGAGGGCGAGCGCCGGCCGCGGGCCGTGGACCAACCGCCGCCTGTGGCGGAATCGGCGGCCGAGCTGCCTGAAGACGCGGCGCCGCGCGAGTCGCAGCGCGGCGCAAGGTCAGACGCCGAGGTGGAAGACGTCGAGTCCGAGGAGATCATTGCCGAGGACTCCGACACGATCATCGTCGACGACGGCGGACGCGACGTGGTGACCGGTTACCGCGCCTACTCGCCGCGCAACCGCCCCGGGCAGGCGATCCGCCAACCGAACCGGCAGCCGGTCCGCCAGCCGCGTCGGGTCCGCTGACGCCGCCGGCGGTTTCATCCCGATACAGGCCGTGCCGGGGTGGCCTCCGCAGGCCAGACGATCCGGGAGCGCGGTGCGCGTCGCGATCTACAGGCCCAGGTCGCTCAGCCCCGGGTGGTCGATCGGGCGCGGGCCAAGCGGCCAGTGGTAGAGCCGTTCGCTCGCATCGATCGGTCGGTCGTTGATGCTGGCGAAACGGCGGCGCATCAACCCGTCGGCGTCGAACTCCCAGTTCTCGTTGCCGTACGAGCGCACCCACTGGCCGCCCCCCTCGGTCCACTCGTAGGCGAATCGCACCGCGATCCGATCGTCGCCGAAGGTCCACAGTTCCTTGATCAAGCGGTACTCCCGCTCGCGCGCCCACTTCTTTTCGAGGAACGCGACGATCTCGGCCCTACCGTGCGGGAACTCGGCGCGATTCCGCCACTGGCTGTCGAGCGTGTAGGCGAGGGCAACGCGGCGCGGATCGCGCGTGTTCCACGCGTCTTCCGCCAACCGCACCTTCTGGAGGGCGGCCGCGAGCGTGAACGGGGGGCATGGCGGTTTCGTGGACATCGGGGACTCATCCTTCTCGACGCGCACGCCACCGCTGCCGCCACCGATCACGAACAGGTCGAAGTCGAAGTCGGCCATGATCATCCCGCGCGCCGCGCCGACGCCGCTCACAGATCGAGCACCAATCGTCGGGCGCTGGCGGCGGCTGGAACGGCGCAACAGAGCAGTCCCTGCCCAGCGCCAGGCGTCGCGGTCGGACGCGACGCATAGGTGACCTCGCCCTCGAGCACCGCCGTGCGACAGGTGCCGCAGGTCCCGCCGCGGCAACTGAACTCCGGCGTCAGGCCGCGCGCTTCCGCCAACTCCAGCAGCGTGCCCGCGATCGGCGTCCAGCGCGCCTCCTTGGCCGACTTCGAAAAGATGACTTGCACCGATTCGGCGGCCGGCGCGGGCAGTGCGGCGAGCAACGCCGGCGTGCCCGGATCCGGTTTGCGCACCAGCGTCGACGGGCCGAACGCTTCCGCCCAGATCCGATCGTCGGGGATGCGAAGCCCGCGCAGGTCATCGTAGAACCCCTGCGTGAAGGTGGCCGGGCCGCAGAGGTAGAAGTCGTAATCGTCGAGCGGGAGAACCGCCTTCACGAGGTCGATATCGAGGCGGCCCGTGTACTCGTAATCGGCGCCTGCCACTGCCGTTGGTTCCGGCTGGCTGAGGGCGCGGACGACCCTGATCTCCCCCGCGGCCTGCTGCACGAGCGCCGCGATCTCGGTGTCGAACGGACGATCGGCGAGAGTGCGCGACCCGTGCATGAAGAACGTCGGCCGCAGGTGCCGGGTGCGCAGCCCCTCGAAGACGAGGTGACGCAGCAGAGCCATCATCGGCGTGATGCCGACCCCCGCCGACACGAGGACAGCGGGACGTCGCGCGGCGGCGTCCATCGTGAATCCCCCGTCGGGAGCCCGCGCTTCGATCAGGTCGCCGACGGCCACCCGCTCGTGCAGATGCTGCGACACGACGCCGTCGCGCTTGACGCTGATGCGCAGCCTGCCGTCGGACGGAGCCACCGAGATCGTGTAGGCCCGAATCAAGGGCGGCGCGTCCGCCACCGGGCGGACGCGGATCGGCAGGTACTGTCCGGCCTGGAAGAGCGGCACCCCGGCGCCGTCGTCCGGCGCGAGATGGAACGACCGGATCGACGCACTCTCCTCGACGATCCGCGCGACGCGGAAGGGGCGCCATGAGTGGCGCAGCGCGTCCGCACGTCGTCGCGCCGCGGCGTCCTCCCAGGAGCCGGTCAGGAGGGAATTCGAAGAACAATCGCCGCAGGTTGCGCGCAGCGCCAGCGCGCCCGGGCGCCGCACCAGTCGCGTCACGCTGAGCCGCCACAATCGTTCGGCGCCCTGAAACGACGTGACTTCCTCGCCGTCGAGCACGACCTCGGTCGATCCGGTGACCTGCAGCACGTCGCCGGTGGCGAAGTCGACGAACACCAGCCCGGCGCGCGGATGGAGCAACAGGTTGCCGATGGTGTTGAAGTGCAGGTTGCCAGCGAAGTCGGGGATCGTCAGCACGTTGCCGTCGACGCGAACGAAGCCGGGCTTGCCACCGCGATGCGAGACATCCACGGCGCCGGCGCCGGTGTCCCCGGCGACGCAGCTGGCGACGAAGAAGGTGTCGGCGGCGACGATCGCGGCGCGCGCCGCGTCGTCCAGCTCCGCCGCCTGCTCGACCGCGCCAACGCCCGCGCGCGGCGGTGCATCCGTACCCGACGCGCGCGGCGGCGCATCCGTGCCCGACGCGCGCGGCGGCGCATCCGTGCCCGAGATGGTGCGGTGCTGGATGTACTGCGGGCAGTTACCGAAGGCGTGTTGCACGCTGACCGCAAAGCCACCGTCCCGCCGCGCGCTGACGGTCCCGTTCATCCGATTGCGCCGCCGCGAATGCAGTTCGATGCCGAGCAGCCCGACCGGCGCGCCCGGCGCGATCGCCGCGGCGAGCGGATCACCGAGCGCGGGGAGGGCGCCGATCTGCAGTCGCCTGGCATCGGGGGAGGAGATGAATCCCGGCGCGCCCTCGAGCACGGTCGCCCAGGGCGCGCCGGTCGCATCCACGGCGCCGACGATCAGAAACGGCAGCTGTGCGAAGAAGGCGCGATGTTGATCGGGCATGAAATCGCGGATCACCTGCCGTCCGAATGTTTCCATCCGGTCGGCGATGCCGAGCCGCTCGTGCATCATCCGTTCGCCCGCGTGCCAGGGCGACGGCGTCGGCTGCGATTCCATGTTGGGCATAAGGTGGCGTTCGCGATCAGGCGGCGGCGAGGCCGATCCGCGTCGCCTGCATCGGCACGAAACCGGGCAGCGCTTCGATGCGACGCAGCCAGGCGCGCACGTGCGCATACGCGGCGAGCGACACGTTCCCCTCCGCGGCGTGCGCGATGTAGGTGTAGCACGCCACGTCCGCGATCGTCGGCGCGACGCCGGCGAGGAACGCCCGCTGCGCCAACTCGTCGTCCATGACTGCGAGCAAGGCCTGCGCCCGACCAATTACCTCGGCGGCATCGAACCTGGCACCGAACACCGTCACCAGACGGGCCGCGGCCGGGCCGAAAGCCACCTGACCCGCCGCGATCGACAGCCACCGCTGCACCGCCGCCTCGCCGAGGGCATCGGTCGGCAGCCAGGCCGCCCCGCCATAGGTGCGGGCGAGGTACACGAGGATCGCGTTGGAGTCGGCGAGCACCGTGCCGTTGTCGTCGAGCACCGGCACCTGGCCGAAGGGATTGAGCGTGAGAAAGGACGGCTGCTTGTGCGCCCCGTTCATCAGGTCGACCTCGATCAGCTCGGTCGGGAGATGCAGGATCGACAGAAACAACTCGACGCGATGCGAGTGCCCGGACCGCGGATGACGGTACAGGCGGATGGGCTTCGATGGCTTCGTCGGCATGGTGCCTCCTCGTGGTTTGGTCCGCGCTCCAGGGCGGCGGAAAAGTTTTGCTCTCCCACCAGAAGCGATCGGTGTGCCAGCTACAAAGCCTTGATTCACCTCGCTAGCGGTCAACGATATTTCGTTGCGAAACTATTTTCCGTTGCTCCGAGAACGAGATGTCGTGTACCACTCTCGCATGGATCCAGCAGCACTGCGGCCGATCACGCTGGCGGTCGCACAGGAGCGGTCCGTCGATGTCGTCCTGGCGCGCATCGTCGAGGGGTTGTCGCGCCAGCCCGACGTCGCGCTTGCCCGAGTCTGGATGATCGAGGCTGGCGACTTGTGTGGGGTCTGCGCGTTGCGCGCCGAATGTCCGAATCAGGAGCGCTGTCTGCACCTCGCCGCCAGTGCCGGCGCATCGAGGCTGGCGCCGGGGGCGTCCTGGTCCCGGCTCGACGGCGACTTCCGGCGCTTTCCGTTGGGTGGGCGCAAGGTCGGACGGATCGGCGCCAGCGGTGAGCCACTGTTGATCGATGATGTCGTCGAGCGCCCGGAATGGATCGCGCGTCCCGACTGGGCGCGTGCGGAGGGCATCCGCAGCTTCGCTGGCCAGCCGCTCGTCTTCCGCGACGAGATCCTCGGCGTGGTCGGGGTCTTCAGCCGCGCCCCGATCGACGCGACCGCATTCTCCTGGCTGCGCATCCTGGCCGATCACGCGGCCGTGGCGATCGCCAACGGGCGCGCCTTCGCGGAGATCGAACGGTTGCGCGGGCAGCTCGAGATGGAGAACGAGGCCCTGCGCGACGAGGTGCGGAGCGACCTCGCGCGCGACGACATGGTCGGGGAGAGCCTGGCCCTGCGCAAGGTGCAGGAGCAGATTGCGTTGGTCGCCGCGACCGACGCCACCGTCCTGATTCTCGGCGAATCGGGCTCGGGCAAGGAACTGGTGGCGCGTCGCATTCACGAGCGCAGCGGGCGCAGCGACCGGCCGCTCATCAAGGTGAACTGCGCCGCGATCCCGCGCGAGCTGTTCGAGAGTGAGTTCTTCGGACACGTGCGGGGCGCCTTTACCGGGGCCCTGCGCGACCGGGCGGGGCGCTTCGAAGCCGCCGACGGCGGCACGCTCTTCCTCGACGAAGTCGGCGAGATTCCCCTCGACCTGCAGAGCAAGCTGTTGCGTGTCCTGCAGGAGGGCGAGTTCGAGCGCGTCGGCGAGGACCGGACCCGCCGCGTCAAGGTGCGCGTGATCGCCGCCACCAATCGCGACCTGAGCGCGGAGGTCGAGGCGGGTCGGTTCCGGCGCGATCTGTACTACCGCCTGAGCATCTTCCCCCTCGAGGTCCCGCCGCTCCGGCAGCGTCGCGAGGACATCGGTCCGCTCGCCAAGCACTTCGCCCGGATCGCCGCCCGCCGTCTCGGCGTACGCGGCGGCGCGCTCGACGACACGGCGCTGCGCGTGCTGCGGCAGTACGACTGGCCTGGCAACATTCGCGAGCTGCAGAACGTCATCGAGCGCGCCGTGATCATGGGCCGGGGCGGCGGCATGCGGCCCGATCTTCCCGGCTCGCCTCGCCCGTCGGAGCAATCCTCGGCCGCGCCGGACCGGCCCGAGGGTGGTGTCGTAACGGCCGCGGAGTGGCGCCGGCAGGAACGGGCCAACCTGGAGGCCGCGCTGCGGGCAAGCAGGGGCAAGGTCTACGGCAACGACGGCGCCGCCACCTTGCTGGGCATGCCGCCGACGACCCTCATGTCGCGGCTGAAGGCTTTGGGAGTTCGCCGACCCGGCACCTAGGCGGCGACCAGCGGGTCAGACTTCTCGAGGCGGCCGCCCGCAGCGCCAGCGGCCCCGCCCGACTCGAGCGCGCCAACCTTCGCTTCGGCGCGGCACGCACCCCATGGGCTTGCCAGCCCTGTGATGCCGGCCTTGCGGCGTGGCGCTTTCGTTGCGGGGGTGACGACTTCAACCGCCATCTCCATCGGGCCGAGCACAGATGATCGACCAGTTCTTCGATTCGCTCCTTCAGGCCAGCCTGATGCCGCTGGCCATCGTGATCTTCCTGCTGCTCTGGCTGGCCGGCGAGATCGGCTTCCGCATCGGCGACTGGAGCGAGAAGCGGCGGGTGCATCCCGAACGCGAGTTGTCCGGGATCGGCACGGTCACCGCTGGCATGTTCGCGCTCCTGGCCTTCACCCTCGGCCTGACCATCAGCATCGCCCAGAGCCGCTACGAGGCCCGCCGCGAGATGGTGGTACTGGAAGCCAACACGATCGGCACCGCCTGGCTGCGCGCGCACGCCATCGCTGCCGCCGAGGGGGCGGTGATCGCCTCGCGCATCGAGGACTACGCGAAGGTCCGCCTCGACTACGTCACCACCCCGTCGGCGGCTGGCGAACCGGCGCTGATCGCGCGCACCAGCGCGCTTCAGCAGGAGATCTGGCAACACCTGAAGCCGTTGGTGCAGCGCGAGCCGACGCCGGTGACGGCCAGCCGCATCGCCGCGCTGAACGACGTGTTCGACGCCGCGCTGTCGAACCGGTTCGCCTTTGACAGCCGGACGCCCGCGCACCTGCCGCTCATGCTGCTGGTCGGCGCGATCCTGGCCATCGGCGCGCTGGGTTTCCAGATCGGCGTGTCCGGCCACCGGCCGCTGATGCTGATGGCGCTGATGCTGATGATGTGGACCGGCGGGCTGCTGCTAATCACCGATCTGAACCGGCCGCGTATCGGCATGATTCGGGTGAATCCTGCGCCGCTGGTGTGGACGATCGAGGGATTCGACGCAATGCCGAGGTCTTGAACCTTCCTGCGTGATCGTTCCTACCGACCAGCGTCGATTCCGGCCAGCGCATAGCTGGTGCTCCGGCCGAGTGCCCAATTGCGGATCAGAACACCGCGCTCGACGAGAGAGAGGATGTCCCGTGACGCCGTGTCCTGGGAGCACTTCGCGAGGGCGGCGTGCTTCTATGACGTCAACGTCGCCGCGAAGCCGTCACACAGACGGTCGAGGACCAGGCGCTGGCGCTCGTTGAGCGCGACACCGGCGATCGACTCCCAGACGCGTGCTTTCGCGAGGACTGTCGCAAGTGTGCCTTGCGCGCCTTCGATGGGGCGTCCGAGACATCCCAGGAACCATTCATCCAGGGAGTGAGGTCGAGCGTTCCTTTCTATGCCTCTCCGAGGATGTGGTGGTGCGGGTTCCGCTCCTGGCGGATCTGCGCCGACATGCTGTAGAGACGTTGCGGGCTGCCCTCGGAACGGGCGAGCGTCATATCGGCGATGGCGCGCGCGATGCGACCGGTGCCATCGTCGAACGGGTGGATGGTCACGAACCAGAGATGGGCGAGGCCCGCTTTCACGACGAGATCGAGCATGCGGCTAGCCGTCCGACGTGGTCTGCGCGATGAGCCGCACGCCCTCGCCGCGCGGATCGACGACGAAGAGTCCGATCGAGTACGACATTGGAAACGAGAGGGGCGCAATTGATATCCGACGACACGCAGCGCGAGGAGCAGGCAATCGCCGCAATGCGCGCGCTGATCGGTCAACCGGTCGGCGCGCCCACGGTGGCGCCTGATCCCGTCAACCAGCCGATGATCCGGCACTGGGCGGCGGCGCTCGAAGACCACAATCCGGTGTACACCGACGCCGCCTTCGCGGCGGCATCGCGCTTCGGCGGCATCGTCGCGCCACCGTTGATGCTGCAGACGTGGACCATGCCGACGCCGAAGATCAGCGGCATCGCGGCGCGCGGTGGTTCGCCGACGGAAGGGGCCCAGAATCCGCTCACGCCCCTCGACGAGGCCGGGTTCATCGCCACGCTGGCGACCAATTCCGAGTTCGACATCATCCGCTATCTGCGCCTCGGTGAGGTCGTCGCCTCGACCATGGTGATCGAGTCGGTCTCCGAGCGGAAGCAGACGCGCCTTGGGCCCGGGTACTTCATCACCTGGGTGACGACGTTCCGCGATCAGCAGGGCGAGGTCGTCGGCCGGCAGATGTTCCGCATCCTCAAGTTCAAACCCGACCTGGAGGCTCTCCTGAAATGAGCGACCGCCTGGCTCCGACGACGACGCCCGACACCGTGTTCTTCTGGGATGCCCTGAAAGAGGGCCGACTGCTCATCCAGCGCTGCTCCGGCTGCGCGGCCCTGCGCCATCCGCCGCGGCCGATGTGTCCGCGCTGCCACTCGCTGGCCTGGGACACAATCGAATCCTCGGGACGCGGCGAGGTGTACAGCTTCGTGCTGCCGCGCCACCCACAGTGGCCGTGGTTCGAGGGCACTTACATCGTCGCCCTGATCGAGCTGGAGGAGGGGACGCGCATCGTCTCGAACCTCTGCGACGTCGACCCCGACACCGTGACCATCGGCATGCCGGTGCAGGCGTACGTCGAGCATTTCGACAACGGGGTGTCGCTGCCCCAGTTCCGCCCGCGGGGCGTGAGCGCCCCCACCCTGTGACGGAGACGCACTGCGACCTATGAACACGCCAACTCTCGACTGGAACGCGATCCGCGTCGGCGACCCGATCACGCCGATGACCATCGATGTGACCGCCACGGTGGTGGTCGGCGGCGCCATCGCGACGCGCGACTTCATGCCCGTGCACCACGACCGCGATTACGCCAACTCGCAGGGCTCGCCGAACATCTTCATGAACATCATGACCGACAATGGCCTCTGCAGCCGCTTCCTGACGGAGTGGGCCGGTCCGCAGTCGATGGTGCGGCGGATCGCGATCCGCCTCGGCGTACCGGCCTATGCCGGCTCGACCCTCGCGTACACCGGGACGGTCACCGGCAAGTCGCGGATCGACGCTGAGGGCATCGTCGAGATCGAGTTCCGCGCCGTCAACGATCAGGGCGATCACGTGTCCGGAACCGCCGTGGTCGGCCTGCCCCTGGCGGGAGCGGGGGCATGAGCCGGTCGTTGCGCAACCGCGCCGCCATCGCGGGCATCGGCCAGACCGAGTTCTCGAAGGCGTCGGGGCGCAGCGAGCTCCAGCTCGCCTGCGAAGCCTCCAAGGCAGCGCTCGACGACGCCGGCCTGCATCCGCGCGACGTCGACGGCCTGGTCACCTTCACGATGGACTCCAGCGAGGAGATCGAGGTGGCCCGCAATCTCGGCATCCCGGCGCTGGGGTTGTTCGCGCGCGTTCCCTACGGCGGTGGCGCCGCCTGCGCCGTCGTCATGCAGGCGGCGATGGCGATCGCCACCGGCGCCGCCGACGTCGTGCTGTGCTACCGCGCCTTCAACGAGCGCTCCGGGATGCGCTTCGGCGGTCCGGGGATGGCGACCGCGACGCTGCCGCCGTTTCTCGACATGTACGGGCCCTACGGGCTCCTCTCACCGGCGAGCTGGGTGGCGCTGAACGCGCGCCGCTACATGCACGAGTACGGTGTCACCAACGAGGATTTCGGCCGCATCTCGGTGGTCGATCGCCGGCACGCGGCGACCAATCCCGCGGCGTGGTTCTACGAGCGCCCGATCTCCCTCGAGGACCACCAGCGCTCGCGCTGGATCGTCGAGCCGGTTCTGCGCCTGCTCGACTGCTGCCAGGAGAGCGACGGCGGCGTCGCGTTGGTGGTGACGACCCCGCAACGCGCCCGCGATCTGCGCCAGCGGCCGGCCATGATTGTTGCCGCTGCGCAGGGCGCTGGCGATGATGGCGAGCTGATGACCAGCTACTACCGCCCGGAGATCACCGGCCTGCCGGAGATGGCCGTGGTTGCCGGGAAGCTGTGGGCCGAGTCCGGCCTGACCCCGGGCGACATCCAGACGGCATTCCTCTACGACCACTTCACGCCGTTCGTGCTGGTGCAGCTCGAGGAGCTCGGCTTCTGCGGACGCGGCGAGGGCAAGGACTTCGCGACGATCGAGAACCTGTCGATCGGCGGTCGGCTGCCGATCAACACCAGCGGCGGCCTGCTTGGCGAAGCCTACATCCACGGGATGAACGGCATCAGCGAAGCGGTGCGCCAGATCCGCGGCACGTCGTGCAACCAGGTCGACGGCGTCGAGCACGTGCTCGTCACCGCGGGCACCGGCTGCCCGACCAGTGGGCTGATTCTCGGGTGCGACTAGCGCGCCGCCCGTCCTGGCCGACGTAGCACGGTGGGCGCCCGGAGATCGGCGCGCGACGCCGACGGCCGGTCCGCCGCGCGAGACTCGCGCTCGCGCATCGATGCGGCCTCACGCCACGCGCCTCGCCCGTGCGGCGGCCGGCCCCACATCGTCGCCTGGTCCCGTTGCGCCAGACCGGCGCAGGGCCCGATACAGGTCGAGATGGCGGCGCGGACAACGCAAAGACCGAGCGACGCGTGAGGTCCTCGAAGACCGGCAAGGTGCGCGCGATGTCGTCGGTGCTCGTGACGATGAACCGCGCGTCGCGGCGCGCCAGGTCGAAGAGCCGGCGCCGACAGTAATGCGTCGGCATGTCGATGAAGGATGCGAACACGTCGCGCGGCCGGTCGGCCGGCGTGTGCGGATCGCAGAGGAGCGGAATCGGAATGTCGCCCGTACCGCCGGCTGCAAAGGTCGTCACCTGCTCGGGGCGCAGGTAGTTCATGATGCCGTCGGCGTGTTGGATGACGGTGAAGTACGACGTCTCGCGGGCACACGCCGTGTCCAGGAACTCCTGCAACTGGCGAAGCTGGCGGCGACCATCGTCGTGGTTGACGTAGTAGTTCGTCCAGATGACCGGCCGATAGACCGGCTCCGGTGGGAACTGGTCCCGGTGGCGCAGATAGAACTCGTAGAACCGCTCTTCGATCAAGGGGCCGGTCTGATGCGGTGGATAAGCCAGCCCTCGCGCCGCGGGTCGGAACTGCTCTGGTACCGTCACCTGCGCCATGGTCCCCTCACAGCCCGATGCGTATAGGCGGTATGCCTTGTCAATTCACATCGGTGGATACCGTATCAGGTGGCGATTAGACACGGCGCCAGCGTAGTGGCGTAACGGGTGCGGTAGCCGATGCCCCGGGGCGATGGCGCCCTGCCGCCGGTCTGGCTGGAGCGCACTCGGGCCCTCGGCCGACGCGACGGCGGATGGTCGGTCGACGCTGCCGACTCGATGAGTCGCGCGGCGATCGGACTGCGCGGACGGCATGCACGCAGCGCAGGGCGCGGGCCCGGGCGTCGGTGCTGGTGAGGTCACAGGACGGGTGGCGCATGAGATCGACACAATCATGGCAGTTCTTAAGTCGTCGTCGCCGCTGGAGCCGCGCGCCCACCTGTGGTTGGCTGCTGACGTGAGCAACGATGGCTTTCTCGTCGCGGTGGACGACGCGACGATGCGGCGCGAGCGCGCCAAGGCGCGCGAGTTGCGCGCCTCGCCGTGGTGGAAGCAGCGGTGCGCGGCCGGCGTGTGCCACTACTGCGAGGCGGTGGTCGGCGCCGGTGCGCTGACGATGGACCACCTGGTGCCGATCGTCCGCGGCGGGCGTTCAACCAAGGGCAACGTCGTGCCGGCGTGCAAACCCTGCAACACCGCCAAGCGGCACCAGCTCGCGTTCGAATTCACGCCGCCGCGCTCGTGACCGACGGCGCGGACTAGCGCACGCGCAGCAGCAGCGCGCGGGTGCGCTCGAGCGACGCCGGCGCGTCGGCGCCGACCGCGAACGGCGCCGCGAGAAAGTCGGTGGCGCCGGCGGCGCGCAGCTGCGCCAGTTGCTCGCCGACGGCGGCCTCGTCGCCGACCAGGGCTACATCGGCGGGTCCATCGGCGCCCTCGCGGTCGAGCATGACGCGGTAAGACGGCAGCCCGCCGTACACCTGAAACAAGCGCGCCGCCGTCTCCCGCGCGGCGGCGACGTCGCTGGTCACCGCGATCGGCAGGCCGACGACGACGCGCGGAGCCGGCCGTCCGGCCGCGGCCGCGGCCTCGGCGATGCGCGGGATGATGTGCTCGCGCACCGTCTTCGGGCCGGTCATCCACGTCACGGTGCCGTCCGCCACCGCGCCCGCCAAGGCGAGCATCTTCGGCGCCAGGGCGGCGACGAGAATCGGGCACGACGTCGCGCCGGGAACGCTGAGGTTGGCGTTGACGCGATACGCGCTGCCCGCGTGGCTGACATTGCCGGTACGGATCAGCGGCGCCAGCACCGCCAGATAGTCGCGCATGTGCGAGTAAGACTTGGCATAGGACAGTCCGAGCATCATCTCGATGACGATCTGGTGCGACAGGCCGATGCCGAGCGTGAAGCGGCCACCGCACGCGGCCTGCGCGGTGAGTGCCTGCTGCGCCATGGCGTGCGGATGGCGCGGGTAGGTCGGCACCACGGCGGTGCCGAGCTCGAGCGTCGTCGTGACGCGCCCGCACAGCGCCGCCATGGTGATGGCATCGACGCCGAAGATGTTGGCAAACCAGGCGCTGGCGAAGCCGTCGCGCTCGGCGCGTTGCGCCTAGGCGAGGAGGCCGTCGATGCCGGATTTCTCGTTGCTGATCTCGCCGATGCCGATGCCGATGCGCATGGGGTTCATCCACCTGAGTCCGCGAGGAACTTCAACCCGGGGCGCGGGGACGGCGACGCTCCCGCGGCGGGTCGCAGCGAAGACGAACGCGATCGTAGTCGCCACGGGTGGGGGTGGAGACGCGCATACGGATCTCTCCGATGCCCGGCCTGTCCGATCGCGGACGGGCGACGACGAAGGGGACGGCGATGCTGCAGACGTTTTCGCCGCCGAAGGGGAAGTCGGGCAGGGCAACGGCGAGGGCATCGGCGTTGGCGCGGTCGAGCGAACCGACCGGGGCGTCGATGTCGGGGGCGAAGATGGCGAAGTCGGTGAGCGGCTCGTCGGTGCGGCAGGCGCGCAACAGCGGGTCGCGCACGTTGCTGCACACCGAGACCGCGAAGGTGCACTGGCCGGGGATGCGGTCGCCGTCGCAGCGTGGGTCGTCGTCGACACAGGCGGCGACGGCGCGCGCGCCCGGCCGCACGGCATCCGCGGGCACCACGGACAGCTCGAGCAGGCAATCGGCACTGCGGCCGCCACCGCCGCGGATGAGCTCGGGGGCGCGCTGCGCGGCGACGAAGGCGGCGAAGGCGTCGAGGCGTGGGATGACGCGGCCGCCACGGGTGTCGCCGATCGGCACCCCGCTGCCGGTCAGCAGCGCCGCGGCCGCCTCGGCGGTCAACCCCGGACGCGCCGCCAACAGCAGCGCCGCGGCACCGGCGACATGCGGCGTCGCCATCGATGTCCCGGACAACTCGGCCAGTTCGCCGGCGAGGCCGTCGGAGATGATGCCGACGCCAGGCGCCAGCAGGTCGATGCCGTCGCTGCGGTTGGTGAAGTCCGCCAGACGGTCTGCGCCATCGACCGCGCCGACGGCGAGGGCGCGGCCGACGCACGCCGGCGCGTTCATGGCGTTGATGCGGCTGCCGTTGCCGCTGGCGGCGACGACCAGCGTGCCGCGCGCCCACAGCCGGTCGATCACCGCGGCGAAGAGCAGCGGCACGGCGCAGGCCGACTGGTCGCGACAGGTCTCCTCGCAGGCACCGGCGTAGAGCGCCCGGCTCACCAGGCTCATGTTCACCACCCGCACGGCGCCGCGCTCGCTGGCGATCCAATCGAGCGCGGCGATCCAGTCCGAGAGGAAGCCGCGATTGCGCTCGTCGAGCACCTTCACCGCCACCAGCGCCGCCTCGGGCGCGACGCCGCTGGCGGCGACGCGCCCGCGCGACAGGGCGATGCCGGCGACGTGCGGTCCGTGCGGGTCGCGGCTGGCGGCGCTGCCCGGCCCGGAGGCGCGCGCCTCGCCATTCGGGCAGCAGGGGCGGCGCGTCACGCCACCGACCGTGCCGCCCTTGCAGAAGCACTCCTCGTGCACCAGCGCGTCGGCAATGTCGGGATGGGTCGCGTCGACGCCGGTGTCGATGACCGCGACGGTGACGCCGTGTCCGCCGACGCCGCGTGCCCGCACGCGCTCGGCGCGCACCTGCGGGACGCTGTCCAGAAGGGCTGGATCGCCGAGGCCATCGGGTCCGACGGCGAGCACGTCGGGATGCGCCCGCAAGCGGGCCAGCCCCGCCGGCGTGACGCGGGCGACAAAGCCGGGCACGCTGCGAAACGTCTGCTCGATCGCCACGTCCTCCGCCGGCATCGCCGCCGCGACGCGCGCCGCGGGCGCCCGCAGCGCCACCAGAACCGTCTCGTCCTGTGCGAGCGTCGGCGCGGCGAGGAGGAGCAGCGCCGCCCTCCACATCTGCATTCCCCGCACTTCAGCGCCTCGCCCCGGCCTTTGCAACCGCCCGCTGCCGCGCTATGCGCCGCGCATGTCAGCTGCGCGCGATGTCATCGCCGTCTTCGGCGCCACCGGGTACACCGGGCGTCTGGTGGCCGAGGAGCTGCACCGCTGCGGCGTGCCGCTGCTCCTGGCGGGGCGCGACCGGGCCCGACTGGCGGCGCTGGCCAAGACCCTCGGCGGCGCCGAGGTGCTGGTGGCGCGCGTCGACGAGCCACACTCCCTCGACAGGCTGGCGGCGCGCGCCGTGGTGCTCGTCAACTGCGTCGGCCCCTTCGTCGACCTCGGCGAGCCGGTCGTACGCGCCGCCATCGCCGCCGGCGCGCATTACGTCGACTCCACCGGCGAGCAGCCGTTCGTCCAGGCCATGCAGGTGCACGACTCCTGGGCGCGCGCGCAGGGCGTGGCGGTGATCCCCGCGCTGGCGTTCGAGATCGCCCTCGCCGACTGTGCCGCGGCGCTGGCGGCGCGCGGCCTGGACGTGGTCGAACGGGTGCAGATCACCTATGCGACGCGCCTGCACGCCAGCCAGGGCACCAAGCGCTCCGCCCTGCGCATGCTGCAGGAGGGCGGCTGCGCCTTCGTGGACGGCGCCTGGGTGGCGGAGCCGCCGGGGCTGCATCTGGCGCAGGTCGAGGTGCCGCCGCGCGGGCGCGTCGCCGCCCTCAGCTTCCCGGGCGCCGAGGTAATCACCGTGCCGCGCCACGTCGACGCCCGCACGGTGCGCACCTTCATGAGCATGCCCGGGCTGACGGCGCGCCTGCTGTCGGCCGGCGCGACGTGGTTGCCAGTGCTGGCGCGCTCGCCGCTGGGAACGCTGGCGACGGGCTGGCTCGGCGCTGGCACCGAGGGGCCCGACGCCGCGACGCGTCGGCGCGACGGCTTCGACCTGGTCGTCGAGGCGCACGGCAGCCGTGCCGGCATGGCGGTGTCGCGTCGCCTCGTCCTGCACGGTCGCGATCCCTACGGCCTCACCGCAGCCATTATCCGCCAGGGCGTCCTGTGGCTCGCCGCCGGCGCGGCGCGCGCGCATGGCGTCCTGGCGCCGGCGATGGCCTTCGACCCGCAGCGCCTGCTCGACGGCCTCGCCGCGGACGGCGTCAGCATCGCATGAGCGGCGGCGAAATCGATCAGCAGCTGTTCGGCTCGCGTCGCCTCGCGTCGGCGCGCGGCGCGCAGCGTTCGCTGGTGCTCGGCCGCGGCGGCATGGCCTGCACCAGCCAGCCTTTGGCGTCGTTCGCCGCCGCGGAGATGCTGCGCGGCGGCGGCAACGCGGTCGACGCGGCGGTGTGCGCGGCGGCGGTGCTGGGCGTCGTCGAGCCCTTCATGACCGGCGTCGGCGGCGACTGCTTCATGCTCCTCTGGCGCGCCGATGCGCAGCGCCTCGAGGGTCTCAACGGCAGCGGTCGGGCGCCGCGCGCGGCAACCCCTGCGGCGCTGGCGGCTTGCGGCCACACGACGATGCCGATGCACGGCATGCTCTCGGTCACCGTGCCGGGCGCGGTCGACGCCTGGTGCGCCGCCCTCGAACGCCACGGCTCGCGCTCGCTCGGCGAGGTGCTGGCGGCGGCGATCGAGTACGCCGAACACGGCTTCGCGGTCAGCGAGATCATCGCCGCGCAGTGGGCCTTCGCCGCCGGACTGCTGCAGAACGACGAAGGGCGTCGCGCCTTCACCCTCGACGGGCGCGCGCCGCGCCTCGGCGAGGTGATGCGTCTGCCAGCGCTGGCGCGCACCCTGCGCCTGCTCGCCGCCGGCGGCCGCGACGCGTTCTACCTCGGCGAGCCGGCGGCGGCGATCGCCGCCTGTTCGCAGGCGCACGGAGGCCTCCTCGACGCCGAGGACCTGGCAGCGCACACCTCGACATGGGTCGAGCCCATCGGCGTCGACTACCGCGGCGTCGGTGTCGTCGAATTGCCGCCGAACGGGCAGGGACTCACCGCGCTCCTGGCGCTCAACATCCTCGAGAACTTCGCCCTCGGCGGCGCGATGGATGCCGACATCCACCTGCAGATCGAGGCGATCAAACTCGCCTTCGCCGACCGCAACCGCTGGATCGCCGATCCCGAGCATGCGCGCGTGCCGGTCGCGGGGCTGCTGTCGAAAGACTACGCGCAGGGCCGCGCCGCCCTGATCCACCCCGACAAGGCGCTCAAGCGCGTCGCCCCCGGCGCGCTGCCGGCGCTCTCCGACACCGTCTACCTCACCACCGCCGACGCCGCCGGCAACGTCGTGTCACTGATCAACAGCCTCTATCATGCCTTCGGCTCCGGCATGGTCGCCGGCGACACCGGCATCGCCCTGCAGAACCGCGGTTACGGGTTCTCGCTCGACCCCGCGCACCCCAACTGCCTGGCGCCCGGCAAGCGGCCCTTCCACACCATCATTCCCGCCATGCTCATGCGCGACGGGCGGCCCCTGGTGTCGTTCGGCGTCATCGGGGGCGACATGCAGGCGCAGGGGCACGTGCAGCTGGTCAGCCACCTCGTCGACGGCGGGTGCAACGTCCAGGAAGCCATCGAGCGGCCGCGCTTCAATTACCTCACCGGCGACCGGGTCGCGCTCGAGGCGCGCCTGCAGGTCGAAGTCGGCGCCGCGCTGACGCGCCGCGGCCACGTCCTCGAAGACGAGGCGATGGCGCTGCTCAGCGGCGGCTTCGGCGGGGCACAGGCGATCGCCATCGACCCGGTGACGGGCGCCTATTGGGGCGGCTCCGATCCGCGCAAGGACGGCTGCGCCGTCGGCTTCTGACCGGCGCCGCATCGGCGTGAGGTCGCGTCGACTGGATCGCGTGTGGAGGGCGGTAGCCGCGCCTACCACGGGCAAGTCGCATGGCAGGCGGTAGCGGCGAATGTGTGCCATGGCAGCGTCACGGCGGGCGGGCGTTGCATTGGCGATGCGGCGCGCATGCCGCGGCCTCCGGGCAGTACGGTTGGGCGCGCCTGGATCGGTGGCATCGCGGTTGCTCAGTCGGATCAACGGACGCGCGAAGCAGCAGATGCCACAACCCCTTGCCCCATTGATTGCCGCCTGGATGCCGGACGCCACCAGCGTCAGCGTGCGCGTCTGGCGCAGCGTCGCCGGCGTGCAGCAGGGACTCTTCACGTTCGCCGGCGCGATCGATATCACGGTGCTGCGCGCGGTCATGCAGCACGTGCGCCGCCTCACCGACGCGGTGCCGGGCGTCTGGACCATCGAAGTGATCGGCTCGGGGCTCGATAGCGGCCTGCTGCACGCCGTGCAGGAGGATCTCGGCGCGCTGCGTCGCAGCGGCCAGCGCCCCCGGCTGGCGCACGCCCCGCGCCTGCGCTCTGAGGTCTGCGCCGCCCTCCTCGCCTCCCTCGCCGTCGCCGGCGAGGGGCCGATTCTGCTGCACTGACCGCGCCGCGCTGGCGCCGGCTTCGCAGAGAATTCTCATCTCCCCACTTGCCAACGCGCGCCCTGGGTATAGATTAGCCACACGTGAATGAATCTGGATTCACTGGAGGTCAACTAATCTCATGTTCGCATTAGTTTCGTGGATCCTAGGCAACGCTGGGACGCCGACCAATGCACTGGTCTGGGCGAGTGACGGCCTGGGCATAGCGGTCGCAGCGACCGTGCTGCTCTTGGCGGCCCTGGCAGTCCTGGTCGCCGAGCGTGAGCGGCCGGTGAAGATCGTGCCGCGGCGCATCCAGCCGCAGAATCGCTCGATCAATACGAAGAACGACACGCGATTCTCCAACGCCGCGTAGCAGAGCGTCCCACGTGGCGGTACTCCGCCGCGGAAGACTGCGGGGTGATGGTCCCCTCCCTCACCCCGTAAGGTGGGGTCGGCCGGAGCCCACACCGGTCGGCCCCTCCCCCCTTTCTCGCGCCGCCAAATGGGCGCCTGGGGTGAAACGATGTAGGGTTGAAGAATGCCCGACATTCGCACGTTCTGCCGCGTCTGCGAACCGGCCTGCGGGCTGGTGGCCAGAGTCGAGGACGGCCGGCTAGCCAAGCTGCGGCCCGACCGCGACCACGTGGTGTCGCGCGGCTGGGCCTGCAACAAGGGCTTGGCGACGTTCGACATCCATCATGACCCCGACCGCCTCGACACGCCCGTGAAGCGCGTCGCGTCGGGGCGGTTCGAGCCGATCGGCTGGGACCAGGCGATGACGGAGATCGCCGCTCGTATGCGCGCCATCCGCGCCGCGTGCGGCGACTGGGCCACGGCGCTCTACGTCGGCAATCCGGCCGCCTTCAACGCCCGTCTCGGCAGCGGCACGGCGCCGTTTGTCGCCGGGCTTGGCACGCGGCAGGTGTACTCGTCGGGCACGCAGGACTGCAGTAACAAGTTCGCCGGCAGTGAGGCGGTGTACGGCTCGAGTACCGTGCATCCGCTGCCCGACTTCGACCACACCGAACTCCTGTTGGTCATCGGCTCGAATCCGGCCGTGTCGCACATGAGCTTCGTGTCGATCGCCGATCCGATGCGCGTGCTGCGCGAGGCCCAGGCGCGCGGCGCGAAGATTCGCTTTCTCAATCCGCGCCGTATCGAGTCGGTCGCCGCCGGCGTCGGCGAGTTGATCCAACTCCGCCCCGATACCGATGTGTGGTTCCTCGCCGCATTGCTGCACGCACTCGACGAGGCCGGGACGTTCGATGCCGAACTGCTGGCGCGACGCGGCCGGAACGTTGCGGCGCTGCGCGCGTTCCTCGCCGGGTACTCGCCCGAGCGTGTGGCGCCGATCACCGGGGTGCCGGCGGCTGTGCTGCGCGGCTTGGCGGCGGAGTGGGCGGCGGCGGACGGCGCCGCGGTGACGATGTCGACCGGAGCCAACATGGGTCGACACGGCACCCTGGCCTATTGGTTGGTGCAGATGTTGTCGTTCTGCACCGGCAATCTCGACCGGCGCGGCGGCAACCTGCAGTCCGTCGGCTATTACCCGTCGGCCACCCGCGCCGGGGCGGTCGATCCATCGCGCCTGTGGTTTGATGGCCGCTTCGGTCGCACGCGTCACGTGCGCGGCGTCCTGCCGGGCAACCTGCTCGCCGACGAGATCCTCACCGCTGGGCCTGGCCAGGTACGCTCGCTGTTCGTCGTCGCCGGCAATCCGCTGTTGTCTATCGGCGACGAGGCCAAGCTCGCCGCGGCGCTGCAGTCGCTCGAGCTGCTGGTCTGCGTCGACATCTACCGCAGCGCCACCGCCGAACACGCGCACTACATCCTGCCCGCCACCGACCAGTTCGAGCGCGCCGACCTGACGTACTCCGGCCTGGGTCTGCAGCACCGGCCTTTCGTTCAGTACACCGAGGCGGTCGTGGCGCCGCGCGGCGAGCGACGCGAGGAGTGGTGGATTCTCGCCCGCCTGTGCCGCGAGCTCGGCTTCAAGGGCCCGCTCGACGCCGGCGAAGACGCGGACGGGGGATTGGCGCGCCTGGCGCGCATGTTGGAGCGCGGCGGCCTGTCCCTCGAGCAGGTGCAGGCGACGTCGGGCGGCCTGCCGCTGCCGCCCAACCGGCCGGGGCGGTTGTTCGACGAGCTACTGCCGGCGGCTGATGGGCGGCTCGACTGCTGCCCGGCGCAGTTCGCAGCCGCGCTGCCGGCGCTCGCGGCGGACTTCGCGGCGCGGCTGGCCGAGGCGCCGGGTCAGCTGCGGCTGATCACGCTGCGCGACCGCTTCATGCACAACTCGTGGTTCCACAACGTGCGCAAGCTGCGCCGCGCGGCACAGGTCGGCAACCCGCTCTACATGCATCCGGACGATATGGCGCGGCTCGGCCTGACAGCCGGGGCCCTGGTGCGGGTGCGCTCGCAGGCCGGCGAGATCGCCCTGCCGGTGCAGGTCGCTGCCGACCTGCTGCCGGGCGTCGTCGCCGCCACGCACGGCTGGGGACATGCCGGCGCGCCGGGTCTGCGGCTGGCGCAGGAGCGCCCGGGGGTCAACGTCAACCGCCTCCTGCCGAGCGGTCCTGGCAGTTACGACCCACTCAGCAACCAGGCATTCATGACCGGCATCCCGGTCGAAGTGGAGGCGCTCGGGTTGGAGGGCGCGGCGACCGCCGTGCCGCCATGTGACACGGCGCGGCGGTAGCCGGGTCCTCTCAGTCCGGCGTCCGAGTCGTCAGTCGCGCCCGACGATGGCGATGCCGCAGGCCTGCGGGGCGCCGCCGATGTTGTGGCTGAGCGCCATGCCGCCGCGGTGCTTGACCTGGCGATCGCCGGCCTTGCCCTGCAGCTGCTTGTAGTTCTCGTAGATCATGCGCACTCCGGTGGCGCCGGTGGGGTGGCCGAAGGTCTTCAGGCCGCCATCGGTGTTGACCGGCAGCTCCCCGTCGAGCGCGAACGTGCCGTTGGCGATGTGGTCCTTGGCGGCGCCCTTCTCGCACAGGCCGAGATCCTCGTAGGTGAGCAGCTCGGTGAGTGTGAAGCAGTCATGCACCTGCGCCATGTCGAGCTGCTCGAACGGCTTGCTGATGCCGGCCTGCGCGTAGGCCTGCTGGGCGGCCGAGACGGTCGGCTTCCAGCGCAGGAAATCGAACGACGGATCGGTCTGCGGGTTGGCCTCGAGCGAGATCGCCACCGCTTTCACCAGCACGTAGTCGTCGCGGAAGCTCTTCGCCAGCTCGCGCTTGGTGATGATCGCCACGGCGGCGCCGTCGGACTGGGCGCAGCAGTCGTAGAGGCCGAAGGGCCAGGAAATGATCGGCGCGTTGAGCGCCTCCTCGACGGTTATCTCCTTCTTCAGCATCGACTTCGGCGCCAGGGTGCCGTTGTGGTGGTTCTTCACCGCGATGCGCGCCAGGTCTTCGCGCGAGGCGCCGTAGGTCTCGAAATAGCGGGCGGCGCAGAGCGAGAACCAGCCGGCCGGGGTCATCGGCAGGCCGCGCACGCCGGCGGTCTGCACGTTCGGACCGGAGATGCCGCGATCCTTGGGCTTGTCGAAGCCGACCACCATCACCGTGTCGTACAGCCCGCAGGCGACCGAGAAGACGCCGAAGCGGAAGGCGTCGGTGCCGGTGGCGCAGTAGTTCTGCGTCATGCTGATCGGGCGGCCGTACAGCTTCAGCGAGTCCGCCACTTCGGCGGTGCCGCGCGAGGGGTAGACGGCGCCGCAGAAGACCGCCTCGATCTGCTTCTGCGGTTCCGTGATGCCGGCGTCCTCGTAGGCCTCGAAAGCGGCCTCGACGATCATATCCTCGGGTGCCTTGTCCCAGTTCTCGCCGAACTTGCAGCAACCCATGCCGACGATGGCGACCTTGTCGCGAATGGCTTCGGGATTCATCTCGACCTCATCGCACCGGAGTGCACTTCCAGAAGTAGTTCGGCGTGCCGCCGTACTCGTGCACCTTGCGGAAAGAGAACTCCACCGGCAGGTCGAGCTTCACTTCCGTGGCGCTGGCGTCGGTCATCTGCAGGTACAGGCGGGCGCCGCCGTCGGCCTCGATCATGGTCACGATCAGCGGCGGCGCGGGGCTGCCGGCGAAGAAGTCGAAGGTGTGCGACATCACCTTGCCGGTGCGGTCGGACAGGCGCACCTCGTCGAAGTCGTCGCGCGTGTAGCAGCCGAAGCAGACGCGCTGGAAGGGGAACTGCTCCTGACCGCACGTGCGGCAGCGCTGGGCGTGGAAGCTGATGTCCTCGTTGCGGTCGCGGAAGTGCACCGTCGCGGAGACACCAGCGCCGGCGCGCCGGTCGAATTCGCTCGGTTCGAGGTTCCGGAACTTGAGATAGGTGTTGTAGTCGCCGAGCTCGGCGCGGCGCTCGAGGTGCCAACGCACGGCGCGGCGGTCGGTGAGGCCCTTGACCGCGTCGGTGACGCGCAGCGCGAAGGCGTCGGCGCCGTCGCCGTAGCTGGCGACGAGCAGCGTGTCGCCCGGCTTGGCATTCTCCAGCGCCGCCACCAGCAGCATCGGTGCGAAGGCAGCGCCGGTGTTGCCGAGCTTGCCGAACAGCGGGTCCTGCAGCTGCGTCTTGGCGTCGAGGCCGAGGGCCTTGGCGGCGGTGGCGAGGCTGCGCGCGTCGGGACCGTACAGTGCCGCCTTGGTGAAGTCCTTTGCCGTGCGGCCGAGCTTCGCGAAGAGCCCCTGCACCGCCTCGACGACATTGTCGCGGTAGCCGTGCTCGACGACGAAGCGATCTTCCCAGGAACGCACGTACTGGTCGGAGTCGAGCCGCCACACGTCGATCAGCTCGTCGGAAATCGTGTGCCGACCCTCGACTTCGGCGGCGACGCCCTCACCGGCGATGAGCAGCGCGGCGGCGCCGTCTCCGATGTTGCGCTCGATCGCCGAACGCGGCGCGGCGGGGCGGCAGTCACTGGCGATCACCAGCACGCGCTTGGCGCTGCCGGCGCCGACGGAGTCGAGCGCGGCGCGCAGGGCGGCCGTGCCGGCGCGCAGCGAGCCGCCGAAGTCGGCGGTGGCGATGTCGCGGCGCAGGTCGAGCGCCTTGGCGACGACGCTGGCCGCCTGCTTCTCCTTGTACGGATAGGACGTCGAGGCGAAGAGGACGCCGTCGATGCTGGCGCGGTCGATGCCGCGCAGGCAGTCGGTGGCGGCGGCCACCGCCATCGTCACCGCGTCCTCGTCGAAGTTCGCCACCGCGCGCTCGCCGCCGCCACTGCTGGCGACCTTGCGGCCGCCGCCGGAGATTGCCGCGAACGGCAGTCGCAGCATGGGGATGTATGCACCGAACGAAACGATACCGGCCATCGTGCTTTCCTGGAGCAGAACGTCGGCGGAAAGTGCCGACGCGGAGACTGCTCGGAACCTAGCCGCGCCTCGCGCGCGAGGTCAAGGTGGACCAAACGATCGTTCGGTCACGGTCGGCCACCCCGCCAAACCTCCGCGCGTATCGATATCGTGAGGCGTCTTACTGCCGGGCCTTGAACGAGTCCGGGGTGTTCTTGTCGGGCGTCGAGTAACTGGCCTCCCAGCAAGTCCCGCTCGCCGTATTGGTGAACTGTGCCACGACCGGCAGAGGTAGGCGGTTGGCCGTCAGTGGATCGCCAAGGTTCACGCCACGGCCCTTGATGAGCAGTTTCGTCCGATTTGAACTTCCCGATTTGAGCCGGATCTTCTGGGCGCCGTCCTCGATTGCCGGTGGGTCAAAATACTTGAACCCCTTGTCGGCGCCGCTGACCAGCCACTTCGGCCCGGCCGGAACGCCCATCTCCAAGATGAGCGCGCCGGTCGGGCCGGCATACAGGCAGAAGGCGTAGTCGGTCGAGGCAACGGGATTGCTGAGCTCGGCGAAGCTGGTCGTGGCCGCATTCGCCAGCTTCCAGATCAGTTTGTCGGAGGCGTCGTTGGCCCTGTTCTTCAGGAGCAGCACCGACTTCGGCCCCGTCCGACACCCGCTCCGCCGGGTCACCGAGCACAACTCGTTCTGGCAGGCGTTGGAGGTTTCGTCGCAGAGCACGCAGGGATCGGGATTGTCGGCACACGAACCCGACAGGCAGCTCTCGTCGCCGTTGCAGTGCAGGAGGTCGGGGCACGGCATGCCATCTGGCTGGATCCGATTCGGCGGACAGGTAGCTGCCGCACCGTCGCAGAGCTCGGCGATGTCGCAGACACTCGCCGCGGCGCGACAGACCGCTGCGCTCTTGGCGTCGGACGGGCAATCGTTTCCACTCCCGCTGCAGCTCTCGGCCAGGTCACAGACTCCGGCCGCGGCGCGACACACGGCACTGCTCTTGGCATCGGCCGGACAGGTGGCGCCGCTGCCGGTGCAGTGCTCGGCGAGGTCGCAGATGCCGAGCGTCGCCCGGCAGGTGACGCTGTTCGGCTTGAAGGCATCGGGTGGACACGCGGCCGCGCCACCGGTGCATGTCTCCGCCACGTCGCAATCACCACCCGATGGCCGGCAAGAGATACTCGACGGTTCGAATGTATCGGTCGGGCAGTTCGTGCCGATCCCATCGCAGCGCTCCGGGACATCGCATATGCCGGCGGCGCCGCGGCAGGTGGTGGTGGCCGGCGCGACCAGGTCGGCCGGGCAATTGTCGCCAACGCCGTCGCAGCTCTCCGCGGCGTCGCACACCCCGGCCATGGTCCGGCAGACGGCGCTGCTCTTGGCATCGGCGGGGCATGCGATGTCGCTGCCGGTGCACTGTTCGGCCGTGTCGCAGACGCCTGCCGAGACACGGCAGGTAAACGCGTTCGACCGCAGCGCGTTGGGCGGGCAGGCCGCACTGGTTCCCGTGCACTGCTCGGCCGCGTCGCAGGCGCCCGCGGCGGCGCGGCAGGTCGTGCTGCTGGGCTGGACGGCGTCGCTCGGGCAACTCGCAGAGGAGCCGCTGCAGGTCTCCGTCACGTCGCAGGTGTCAGTGGCCGCGCGGCAGATCCATGTGCTCGGTTGGAAGCCGTCGCCCGGACAGGCGGCGCTCGAGCCCGTGCAGCTCTCCGTCACGTCGCAGGCGCCGGCTGCGCTACGACACGCGGTGCCGGCGTTGCCGGGCGCATGCTGGCACGTCGCGCTGGCGCCGCTGCAGGTGTCGGTGGTGCAGACGTTGCCGTCGTCGGTGCAGGCCGTCCCAGCACTCCTGAACGTACAGGAGGCGCTGCAGCACGATCCGGCCGTGCCGTTGAGAACGCCCTGATCGCAGGCTTCAGGGCTGGCGATGACGCCGTCGCCGCACACCGCCGGGGGGATCGTTGGCGTCGGTGTCGGCGAGAAGACCGGTGTGCAGGCCGCGCCGGTGCAACCCAGGTTCGCCTGGCAGGCCTGACAGGCGTCGCAGATCACCGCCGTGTTGAGGCAGCCGCCGGCGTTCGCCCCAGGGTTCGTCGGCGCGCAGGTGTCGGTGGTGCAGAGACTGTCGTCGTTGCAGTCGGCGTCGCTCTGGCACTGCGCGACCGTGATCGTGACCGAGCACTGCGTCTGCAAGTTGGCGCTATCGGTGGCGATGAACGTCACGATACGGGTCGTGCCGGCATCGAAGCCGCCGGTCCCCCAGTTGAATACGCTGCTGACGGGATTGGCCGTGGTCGGTAGCAAGGGGGTGAGCGTCGCCCCCGGTGGCACGCCGACCGCATTGAGGGTCACCCTCTGGCCAAAGTCGCTGTCGGAGGCCTGCGCAGTAAAGGACACCGTCGCCCCCGGGTTCACGTTCAGCGTGCTGCCGCACGACGGCGTCGGCGGGTGGTCGAAGATCGGCGCGAGGCCGGACTGGGTCACCAGCTGAATCAGGAAGTCGACCGCGATCTTACTCTTGACGACCCCGGCGGGCGTGCGGTCCTCGATCGACACCTGGGTCGAATAGTAGGTCGTCGAGGTCGCTCCGCCGACCGTCGCCCCGGTGGTGTTCCACGTGTACAGGCCGGTCGAACTGACCGTCGCGGCATTCGGCGCCGCGCTGGGGCCGGGCTGCTGGAAGCCCGACGCCGTGCCGCTCGCCTCGGTCGAGGTCGACAGCCGGAAGGTGACGTTGTCGCCGTCGGGATCGCTGCCCGGCACCTGGAAGGTGCAGATGCCGTTGCGCGGGCAGAGCACGATCGGCGGCATCGTGGTGACCGGAGGGCGATTGCCGCCGCCCGGAGTCACCCGCGTCTCGACGCGGTAGTTGCCGTCCGCGTTGTTGATGTGCTGGTTGCCGCCGACGGTGTTGGAGACGCGGCAGCAGTCGTCGGTGTAGGCGATGCGCGGAGTGCTGTCCGTGTACGTCTTGTTGATCGTGGGATCGATCGACGGCAGGCTGCTCGGGTCGATGGCGGTCGCGTACAGCCAGTCGTTGGCTGGATCGATGGACGTCACCACATAGAGCAACGGCCCCAAGGGCGAGCCAATGTTCGCCCCTTCGCCCGGGGTGAAGACGGTCCCGCCCTGCAATTCGACGATGACGTCGCCGACGCTGGCAAAGCCGTCGCCACCCGAGCAGTTTATGTTGCCCAGCACTGGCGCGGTCACGTCGTTGACGTCGCGGCAGCGCCCGTTCGCGCTGCTGTACGCGCTGCGTCGCCAGGCGCCGGTGATGGTGAACTCGACCGTGTTGCCGGTCGTCGGGGCCCAGGTGATCAGCGTGGCGCGCTGATGCGTCGCGTGGGCAGGCAGAGGAACGGCCGCGAGCCACCCCAACATCGCGAGGGTGACACCCCCATAGCGCCATCCGGCGGGCTTGCGTTCTCTCATGTCCCTGTCCCCCGAGCGATCAGTGCCAGACGAGTCGCCGCCATCGCTTGCCCCAGCCCCGAGAAGCCAAGGAGCGGCCCGCCAACTACGCCCGCTCCAGCGCTGCAGCCTCCGCCCCACACGGCGTCCGTCGCTACAATTCAACGCATGGCGCGTTCAACAACAATTTCTGTGTCTTGTGTCGGCACCGTACTTACGTGGTCGCACGGCTGTCAAGGTCGTACTGCGTGGTTGTCGCAGCGCACTGAGGCCGTCCGCCCCCGCTCTCAGTACTTGCGCAGCACCGCGACTACGACGCCACGCACTTCGCAGTCCTTCTCTTTCACCGTGATCGGCTGCATGGCGTCGTTAGCGGGCTGCAGGCGGATGCGGCCGGGCCGATCGCGGTAGAAGCGCTTGACGGTTGCCTCGCCGTCGATGACGGCGACGACGGTCTCGCCGTTGTCGGCCTGCGGGCGATGTTCGACGACGATGTAGTCACCGTCGAGAATGCCGTCCTGCACCATCGAGTTCCCGACCACCTTGAGGACGAAGGTGTCGCTGCGGCGGATGAACTGCTCGGGCACGGCGATGTGGTCCGCGTACTCGAGGGCTTCGATCGGGTGGCCGGCGGCGACGCGACCGAGCAACGGGAGGTCGACGGCGCCGCTCCCCGCCGGTCGCGGTACGATTTCGATGGCGCGGCTATGGTTCCATGTGCGCCGGATGAGACCCTTCCGCTCGAGGTTGGTGAGGTGCTTGTGCACCGTCGCCAGTGAATTGAGGGCGAAGCGGGCGCCGATCTCTTCGAGCGTCGGCGCGTAGCCGTGCTCGGCGATGTAGCCCTCCAAATGATCGAAGAGCTCCCTCTGGCGCTTGGTGAGGTACACGGCTAGCGCGCCGATAGCGAAGAAGAGGCGAAGACGCAACCGATGGCGGCGAAGTGCGTGATCGCGGTTGAGGCTTGACGCTCCCCTGTGGTACAGCCGCGCCGGTCGCTGTGGGGGGGGCCCGGGCGATCGAGGGGACCTGTCCAGGGAGGGATCGACACAATGCGAGCACACTTCCGACTTCGCCTGTCCACTGTCGCGCTGGCCGCCGCGCTGGCGCTCACCGCCGCGGCGTGCGGCGACGATGACAACGGCCGCTGCAATCTCGTCTTCTACTCCGACGTCCCCAACATCACCGCCTGCCAGGCGATCGCCGTCGAGCGTATGTGTGAGATGGATGTCACCTTTCGACCGCGCAATGATAATCGCACCAGCGCCTGCACGGTGAGGAACTGCGGCGACTGCTCGGCGCTGCCGACGTTGCTTCCGACCGCGACCCGCACCCCCACGCGAATTCCCACAGCGACTCCGCCCGCGGGCTGACTCCGC